>JAEEGL010666713.1_pt1 | contig 17665 bp, 13 predicted proteins | sample 9134231 | NCBI WGS metagenome assembly JAEEGL01 (sample SAMN16246548, study PRJNA631951) | gut metagenome | biome: gut microbiome; feature: rumen; material: fiber-attached | host: Bos | place: Iran: Karaj | collected 2018-10 | reverse complement strand
TCTGTGAGGTATGGCTTGAGTGTTTCGCGAACCATTGCGTGGTAGTCGTTAAGAGTCTTCTTTTCGTATTCTGTAAGCATCTCTGGAATAACTGCATCCAATTCGTATGGGCAGTATGTGATTGCCTCGAAGTGACGGAACTCACCGTATTCTGTAGTCTCGCCTGGTACGCAAAGAAGCTCATTTTCGATACGGATACCGAAGCCGTCTTCAATGTAAAGACCTGGCTCGTCTGTTGTAATCATGCCTGGCTGGATTTCTGCTGATGGTCCACCATTAACAGTTCTCCAGCGGAAGTTGTTAGGTCCTTCGTGTACGTTAAGGATGTGACCTACACCGTGGCCTGTACCACATCTGTAATCAAGTCCCATATCCCAAACTGGTCCACGTGAAAGGATGTCAAGGTTTGCACCTGTAGCTCCCTTAGGGAAGTTTGCAGCCATAAGTCTTAAATGGCAACGAAGAACTACTGTATAGTATTCCTTCATCTGCTGTGTAAGCTCGCCAAGTGCGATAGTTCTAGTGATATCTGTAGTACCTTCAAGGTAGTGGGCTCCTGAATCAACAAGCAAGAAGCCCTCTGGTTTAAGGGTTGCTTCAGAACCTGGCTTAGCACTGTAATGCATCATTGCAGCGTTTGGTCCGTAAGCAGAAATAGTGCCAAATGAAAGGTCCACATAGTTTTCCTGCTCCTTACGTCTAGCCTCGTAGTAGTCAGAAGCTGTGATTTCTGTCATTGGAATCTTGCCAACGTTTTCCTTGATGTATTTGATAGCCTTTGTACAAGCTACGCCATCCTTAATGTGGGCAATGCGTGTGTTCTTGATTTCTGTTTCGTTCTTGATAGCACGCATAAGCTCTGATGGGTTCTTTCCATCGATAATCTTAGCTGAGCCCTTAAGAGCCTTAACAAGGTTGTAGTTAACAATGCTCTCATCAAGAAGTACTCTTCTGTCTGCCATATCAGCGCTCTGCATGTAGTGATATACCATATTGTATGGATAAAGCTTAACGCCGTTTTCGTTGAGGTAGCTCATAGCTTCCTCTGGCCAGTTTGTTGTATCTGTAAATAAGATGATGCTGTCATCTGTAATAAGAAGGAATGAAAGGAAAACTGGTACGTTGTCGATATCATTTCCTCTAAGGTTCATGATGTAAGCAATATCATAAAGACATGTAATAAGATGTGCATCTGCCTTCTTCTTTTTCATCTCTTCTCTGATGCGGCTAACCTTTGACTGCATAGTCTCGCCAGAGAATTCATCTGCAAGTACCCATGTAGTAGCCTTTGGAAGTGCAGGTCTGTCCTCCCAAATCATATCTACCAAATCTTCTGTTGTAGCAAGCTCGCCGCCCTTTTCCTGAGCGATGTCAAAATATCTTGCAGCATTCTTAGCTGAAACGCATCTGCCATCAAATCCAAGACAACCACCTGATGGGAAGTTGTTTTCGATAAATTCGTTAACCTCTGGAACGTTTGGCTCGCCCATGCGCTCTAAGATTACCTCTGAACCAGCAATCTGCTTTGCAGCCTGAACAAAATATCTGCCATCTGCCCAAAGATGTGCTTCTGTAAGTGTGATTACAGCTGTACCAGCTGAACCTGTAAATCCTGTAATAAAGCTACGTGCTTTAAAATGCTCTCCTACATATTCTGATGAATGAAAATCATCTGTTGGAATAAGGTAAAGATCAATTCCTCTTTCCTTCATTAAGTCTCTTAATTTTGCAATTTTCTCATTTGTTGTCATTATCTTCTTTTCTCCGTATTACTTTTTGTTTGTTTTGTATTATCTTTGAGCATATCAAAGAAATATTGTCCCTGCTCAGACAAATCTTCATATTTAAAGTCTGATGTCAAATCACAATCTGAAGCTATAAGAGCAGAGCCTTCTGCCTTGTTTGAAAGATTCCATATACAGCTAGAAAGCTGATATTCATCAATTACTTCCTGCCACTTAGCGGCTTCCTTAGTGTCTACTGCTCCATCGCCATCAGCAGCTACAAAGCCGTATTCAGAAATGAACACTGGAAGACCTTCCTCTAAGGCATTTGTAAGTGTATTTCTCGCGCTAGACTTGTGTGAGCCAGCATAGAAATGATATGTGTACATGATGTTGTCAAACTCAAGTGGGTCATCTAAAACTGAATCAAGGTCGCTAGACCACTTAGGGGTACCGACAAGAATGATTGCATCCTCATCTACATTTCTTATTACAGGAACGACTTCATTTGCATATTTCTTAATGTCATCCCAGGTAGTATCACCGTTTGGCTCGTTGCAAATCTCATAGATAACATTTTCGTTATCTTCGTATTTACGAACCATCTCGCCAAAGAACTGGATAGCTTCGGCCTTGTACTCATTAGGATCACCATCATTTAATATATGCCAATCAATGATTACATACATATCGTTATCTGTAGCAGCCTGAACAGCCTCGTCGATGTTGTCCTTAAGAGTATCTTTAATATCCTGACCACCTACGCAGTAACCATTGTAATCGCTTGTGTACATAGCAAGGCGAATCACATTGATTCCCCAGTTATCCCTAAGGGATTTGATAGAATCTGCTGTGACATATTCAGGGAACCAGCTGAGGCCATGGCTACTTACACCTGTAAGTGAAACAGCATTACCTTCATCGTCTGTAAGAACGCCGTCCTCCACGTGAAGCGCACCATAATAGTCAAGAGTAACTCCTGTAGATGCTGCATCTGTTTCCTTAACAGGCTCTTCTACTGGCTCTTCTTTAGTGGTATCTTCTTCAATATCTTCCTCTACTGGCTCTTTGCTATCAGGCTCCACAACTGTCACCTTAAGCTCCTCCTTCGCAGGCTCTGCCACCTCTTCGGTCTTAGCTTTACCTGTTTCTAGTTGCCAAGGGAAGGTAACATCACCCTTCATATAGCTGATTCCAAAAACTCCGCCAACAATAACTATAGCAAGAACTATTACAAGTATGACTGTCAAGAACTTCTGCTTCTTACTAACCATTATAATCCTCCCAATTAGTCAAATGATATAGTAGCCTCTCCATTGTGTGAGTACTGAATGTAATCGTAAAGACGTGAGCTTGTAAGCAAATCAAGGGCCTCTAAATCGAAGTCATAATCTGCAAAATCCACCTCGTCGATAAACTTATCTAATTCCTCGTTGCTGAGAGAATTAACGTATTCTTTTATTTCTAATATTGTTTTTCCTGTTAAATCGTACATCTAAAACCTCTTTTCTAATCTGTAATTAATTATTCTCTATGGGACATATTTTACTACAATCTATGGCTTTAAAAAAGATGATTTTATTGTGAATACTATTGATATAAATAGTGACATTTGCTAACGTATTAGTGTAGGGATGAATCAACAAGCTTTTTAGAAGCTAGTTAGGATAATGTATTATGAAAAAGAAACCAAAACTATCTAAAAACGTTTGTAAAGATGTGGTATTATGCCGTACAACTAACAGACAGGTATCTAATCGCACATCTGATTTGCTTTTAGAGCAGTCAGTAGCGTTTTCTAAATCTTTCCAGCCCATTCCATTTTTCCTTCGTAGAAAATACAATGGTGCTCGTCAGTTTTATATTATTTCAATCAGCAGAATTCAATATTCTAAGGCTAGACACGCTCTCACCTTGCTGGAGGAGCGTGATTTAAGCAGATTATGGTTGAATGTAATCTGACCCTTGGATATATGATTGTTTTAGTAATCATCTTTGATGTCTAGATGTGAGCCAGGCATGAATTCTACTACCTAACAATAAAAAACAATTTCAGATAGTAGTGTAAATTCTTAAACTTACTATCTACAAAAAATATTCGCCAGTAGATAGTAGTATGATATAGCATAATTACTATCTGACGTGAAAAACAAAAAATAGATAGTAACATATTAATTAACAATTACTACCTGTATAATAAAACCTTTATACAGATAGTATTAGCAACATAATCATTTACTATCTGTAACAAAAAATACAATCCAGATAGTAAATATCCGTTCAAGCACTACTATCTCACATAAAAAAGCTATGACTAGATAGTAATATCATTAAAAACCAACAACAAAATAGAAATTTTTAATTAGCGTCAGTAATGATGCTTTTTTTATTTACTTATGAATATATAGCGAATACAATAAGTTTATACGTTGTATAACCACAACAAGAATAATATGCAGATTTCAATTTTAAAAATGATACTTTACCACTAGGTGAAATTCAAAAGCGGTAGATGTTATACATGGATTAATCAGTATTATTTAATTCAGCACAATTAATAAGAAAGTAGGAGGTATTGACTAACATGAAAATCGGTTTTATTGGAACAGGTAATATGGGTTCTGCTATGATGGGTGGAATTATTTCCGCTGGCATGGTGGACGCTTCAGATGTAATGGCTAGCGATATTTTCCAGGCTGCACTTGATAAGGTAAGTGATGAGTTTGGAGTAAAGACTAGCACTAACAACAGAGATGTTGTTGAATTTGCAGATATTGTTTTTCTTGCTGTTAAGCCACAGTATCTTCCTCATGCCATTGATGGTATTAAGGATATGGATTACAGTAACAAGCTTGTAGTAAGCATTGCTGCCGGCCAGTCACTTGATAAGCTTTCAGAGCTTTTTGGCAAAGAGCTTAAGCTGATTAGAGTTATGCCAAATACTCCTGCTCTTGTAGGTGAAGCCATGAGTGCTCTTAGCCCTAACAAGCTAGTTTCTGATGATGAAGCTAAGGACGTCCTTAAGCTATTCGAATCATTTGGTAAGGCTGAAATTGTTCCTGAGAAATTACAGGATGCTGTTGTTGGAATCAGTGGCTCTTCACCAGCCTATGTATTTATGTTTATAGAAGCATTGGCAGATGGTGCCGTAGCAGAAGGTATGCCACGTGCCCAGGCCTACAAATTCGCAGCACAGGCTGTGCTTGGCTCTGCCAAAATGGTTCTTGAAACAGGAGAACACCCTGGCGTACTTAAGGATCAGGTTTGCTCACCAGGTGGCACTACCATTGAGGCTGTTGCAACACTTGAAGCACTTGGCTTTAGAAATGCAGTTATTGAAGCCGAGAGAGTTTGTATTGATAAATCTAGAGAATTGTAAAAATAAGGTTGTGGGTGATACCCACAACCTTTTTTATTATTTTACATACTTTGCCCACTCAAAACTAATAATTTCTTCATCTTCTGTATGTATATAAGCTTCTTCCTTATGCATATAATCTACAATAAATTTCGTCTTTTTCTTTTTAAACTTTTCAACAACCTGATCAATTATTTTTTTATCAGATTTAGTCAGCATATCAAGCTTTAATTTGTCATTATAAATAATGTGAAAACGTATATTATCGTAATCTTCAGTTTCTTCTTCTACACACATGACTTCATCCAGTTCAAGAATCGCATCATGCCCTAATGGTAATGCCCCCATTTTTGCATGTTCATATACCAGTCCTGTCATAGACTTACCAGTAGTTTGAAAACAATAAATATCCACGTACCACAAATACTTCATTAACTTAACTTTGTACAGAGCATCAACATTCATCGCGATATAGTTAATCACTTGTACAAGCTTATCAATATCTAATTCTTTGTATCCATTTTCTATAGATGGCTTTGAATAGTTTAAATAATAACTCCCCAGTTTACTTCGAACTAATGAATCCCTCCCCTTACTTTCTAACTCTTCTTCAAGCTTATTCTTTATAATTTCTTTTTTATTTTCATTAATAGCCATATTGTTCTTAAAATAAAAATAATAAAGCAGTACAGGATTATTTTTAATTAGTCTCAAAATATTATCATATGCTGAATCTTGAATAGCCTTACTTTCATATCTTGAAATAGTTGCTTCTCCCCAACCAAGTATTTGCGATAAATCAACTTGTGACAATCCATACTTTTCTCTAATTTCAACTATTTCATCCGAAGTCAATAAGCCCATTTGAATTCTATATGCATTTCTTGCGTTTAGAAGATTAGCATTTTCCATACTTGCAGTTGCAAATTCATTATCATTCTTTTTGTTAGAACATAAATAATATCGTTCATCATACTCAACTTCTATCCCCTTAATAATAGTTTTGGCCTTCCTTGTATAAACACTTAATTCATGTTCTTTACCACAAATTGGACATATCTTTCCCATATTATCCCCTTTCCAGCTTCTATATCATTTTCTAAACATATACTTCATATTCCAGGCAGCAAAATGAAATGATACACATATAACTTGCGCCGAATCATCCAATTCTCTATATTTGATTTTAATATAAACTTCCTTGCCTCCAATTATTTTACCAAAAACATATAATAATGGCGGATTAGGGTCATCTTCATCGATTTTTATTTCTGAAAAATCTTCAACATGTAATGCTTTAATAACAGAAATGACATCATATACATCATAATCCAAAGCCAGCAGTGTATATGATGTAGAATGCTCCGTATCATTTTTTCTTGATTTAATTAGAAAAAAATCATTATCAATATCAAACTTCTCATCAGACAGCAACCGCTGTATGGTAGTGAGAAATTTTTCTACATCATGCCTAGTAGCTCTAGGTATCATAACAAAATCTCCTTTACTATCATTTGATAGTAAAATGATTATACTATCATTTGATAGTATAATCAATCCTTATGATAAAGCATGACAAAAAATAACCAGCAAGCAGTTTTACTTGCTGGTTATTTTTACATTGTCACATAAACCGGAAGTCCATCCTTATACTCAAGCTCTGGCTCTCCAAGAACTAAAGGCTTTAAGTATTCTATCATTTCATCTGTAACCCAGTTGTGAGTTGAATTAATCCATTCCTTAGGAACTTCCTTGGCCTCATTAGCGATATCATGAATCTTAGCATAATCGTACTCTACAGTATATGGCTCATTGCTTGTGCGCTTCAGTATTACCATAGCACCAGTTACACCATCCTCTGCAAACTTAACACCGTTTTTACCAAGCTCTACAGATTCTTCGATATCTGTAAGAGAGCTGATGTGAGCTGCTGCACGCTGAAGTACATTTACCTCGATAGAACGGCACTTGCAGCCAAGTCTGTCCTTAACAAGATACTCAAGAGTCTTTCCTGCTCCTGAAAGCTGAGCATGACCAAAGTTATCAAGTGTTCCTGTTGATGCTGAGATATATTCTCCTGCTGCATCACGGATTCCCTCTGAAACTGCAACAACGATATTAGTCTTTTCCTTTAGGAGGCGAGATAAATCGTTTACAAAAATCTCTGTATTAAATGGAACCTCAGGTAAGTAAATTAAATCAGGGCCTGCACAGTATTCGTTTCTGGCAAGTGAAGTAGCTGCTGTAAGCCATCCTGCATCACGTCCCATTACTTCGATGATAGTTACGCTAGGTGAATTGTAAATCTTAGCGTCGTATACTACTTCCATTGTGGTAGTAGCGATGTATTTAGCTGCCGAACCAAAACCTGGTGTATGGTCTGTGACACAAAGGTCATTATCAATTGTTTTAGGGACTCCAATAAATCTGATGTGTGAATCGATTTGTTTTGCGTATGCAGAAAGCTTGTCAACGGTATCCATAGAATCATTACCGCCGATGTAGAAAAATGCGTCGATATTGTACTTATCGAACTGCTCAAAAAGATGCTTGTAAATAGGGTCATTTGACTCAACACTAGGTAGCTTAAAGCGACATGAACCTAAAAACATAGCAGGTGTTGTCTTAAGTTGTTTAATAAAATTTGGATCTGAATTAGCGATTTTTCCAAGGTCGATGACATTATCATCTTTGATACCGAGAATTCCGTTTAAGGAACCGTAGATATTATCGTATTTTGAGGCGAGTACTCCCTCGATGACTCCAGCAAGGCTGGCATTGATTGCAACAGTAGGACCACCTGACTGTGCGACGATTGCGTTACCCATGATATATCCTCCCATCAATTGCTCTAACGAGCTTACTAATGGTTATTCTACCATAAGTAGATGGGAGGATGAATAGGTATTTTTATATTACTCCATCTTAGCTAAGATAAGCTTTTCCAAATATGCGATACGTGCGCATACTGTAAAGATTTTAGCTGCCTGTTCAAGCTCTTCGATTGGTGGAAGAGATGGAGCAAAACGGATGATAGAATCTGCTGGGTCCATGTGGTATGGGAATGGTGCACCAGCTGGTGTAAGCTTAACACCTGCCTCTGATGCTAAATCTACGATACGAGTAGCTGTTCCCTTTGGAGCCTCAAATGTGATGAAATATCCACCCTTTGGTGAAATCCATGAACCACATCCTGGACCTGTTAAATCCTCTTCCATTGTCTTAATAACAAGCTCAAACTTAGGGCGAAGAATCTTTGCATGTCTCTCCATGTGCTTAGATACTGATTCCACATCCTGGAAGTATCTGGCATGGCGAAGCATGTTGATTTTATCAAATCCGATTGTCTGAACTGTAAGTGTCTTCTTAAGTTCTTCACGGTTGTTGTGGTTGCAAGCGATTGCAGCGATACCGCCGCCTGCAAATGTAATCTTAGATGTAGATGCAAATTCAAATACAAGATTTGGATTGTCTGCTTCCTCACACTCGTGAAGGATATTTAAAATCTTGCTCTTTTCCTTGTAAAGGTGATGTACCGCATATGCGTTATCCCAGAATACTCTGAAGTCCTTAGCTGCTGGCTTAAGGTTTGCCATACGTCTGACAACCTCATCCGAATATACGATACCCTGTGGATTAGAATACTTTGGAACACACCAGATACCCTTAATGCTGTCATCTGCAGCAACTAAGCCTTCGATAACATCCATATCTGGACCGTCCTCGTTCATAGGAACGTTAATCATATCAAATCCAAAATGCTGTGTAATAGCAAAATGTCTGTCATAACCTGGAACTGGGCATAACCATCTTACTCTTTCAAGCTTGCACCATGGTGTGCATCCATCGAAACCAAACATGTAACCACGAGCAACTGTATCAAACATGATATTAAGTGATGAGTTACCGCATACAATAACCTGTTCTGGCTGGCAATCCATAATTTCTGCCATAAGATGCTGTGCCTCTACGATACCTTCAAGCTGGCCGTAGTTTCTAGTTTCTACACCATTCATACACTTCATAAGTGACTTTCCATCAAGGATATCGAATAGTGGCATAGAAAGGTTGAGCTGCTCAATTGATGGCTTGCCACGGCTCATATCAAGCTTAAGGCCCTTTGCCTGCCATGCAACATACTCTTTTCTGAGTAGCTCCTTCTCTGCTGCTAATTCTTCGGGTGACATTTCGCTGTACTTCTTCATTTTTCTCTCCTTATATAATCAAGATATTCAGTTATCTGCTTCTCGTAGCCAAGGTTCCCTGGCTTGTAGAAATCACCGATTTCAAGTCCCTCAGGTAGATACCTTTGGTGTGAAAAATGATTTGGGAAATCGTGTGCATATTCATATCCAATACCGTGACCAAGCTTGCTTGCTGATTTGTAGTGAGCATCCTGGAGATGTGTTGGAATTGGTCTGGTAGTGTTGTTTTTTACCTCCTGCATAGCAAGGTCAATGGCTCCGTAGGCTGCATTTGACTTTGGTGCACAGGCCACATAGGTGGCTGCATGAGATAAGATAATCTGGCATTCTGGCATGCCGATGCGTTCTGTTGCAAGGAATGCTGATGTGGCAACCACAAGAGCCTGTGGGTCTGCGTTTCCAACATCCTCTGATGCACATATACAGATACGTCTTGCTATGAATTTAGGATCCTCTCCTGCGTATAGCATTCTTGCCAGATAATATACTGCCGCATCTGGGTCGCTACCTCTCATACTTTTAATAAAAGCAGAAATGGTGTCATAATGATTATCGCCATCTTTATCGTATTTGATAACTCTTCTTTGGATACATTCGCTGGCAACATCGATGGTGATGTGAATCTTACCATCCTCTGATCTGTCAGTAGTAAGAACACCCAGCTCTATAGCTGTAAGAGCGCTTCTAGCATCTCCGTTTGCAATGTCTGCCAAGAATTCCAAAGCGTCATCATCTATGATGGCATCATAGCTGCCTAAGCCCTTTTCATCATCTGTAAGAGCTCTCATAATAAGAGTCTTTATATCGCTAACGTCCAGTGGCTTAAGCTCAAATATAATGGAACGGGAAAGAAGCGCGCCGTTTACCTCAAAGTAAGGATTCTCTGTGGTGGCTCCTATCAATATGATTGTGCCGTCCTCAACAAATGGTAGCAGGTAATCCTGTTGTCCTTTATTAAATCTGTGAATCTCGTCTATGAATAATATGGTTTTCTTGCCATAAGCTCCAAGAGTTTGTTTGGCACCCTCAACCACTGCTTCCATATCCTTTTTTCCAGATGTAGTGGCATTGATAGATGTGAATTCTGCTGATGTGGTGTGGGCTATAACCTGTGCAAGAGTAGTCTTTCCTGTACCAGGTGGCCCATAGAATATGATGGAAGAAAGCTTGTCGGCCTTAATGGCACGATATAAAAGCTTGTCCTTGCCAATAATGTGCTGCTGCCCAACCACCTCATCTAAAGTGGTAGGACGAAGTCTGGCTGCAAGAGGCGATTCTTTTTTCTTTGCTTCCTGTCGCATGTAATCAAAAAGATCCATGTGGATACCTTCCTTAATATCTTACTTTTTTCCTAAATATAATAGCACATTTTCAGTGATTTATATAAAACAAAAAAGTATCAGAGATTTCACTTTACCCTACTAAAGTAACCATCTCTGATACTATACTATAAAACCTATTCACTTACAACAAAAAATTTGTCTGTGACGGACATTTGTCCGTAGGGCAAGTAATTCATTTCTAAAACAAACTATCTTGTTTTAATAAATTCCTTAATCTCGTCCTCTTTTGGCATTACCTTTAAGGCACCGCGCTTTGTTGTGATAATAGAAGCTGCGGCATTTGCTACTGTAAGCATTCCTAAAAGGCTGTCCTCATCATAATTGTCGATACCAACCTCAAGTACCGAATTAAGAACTGAACCCATAAATGTATCGCCAGCACCTGTTGTTTCGATTGTGTTTGGATTAAGGAATGGATTGCATTTAACCACCTTATCACCGTAAAGTGCATAGCTACCTTCCTTACCAAGTGTTGCACATACAAGCTTAATTCCGTATCTTTCTTTGATAAGCTTAGCACCCTTAAGGACGTCAGCCTCGCCTGTAAAGAATGTAATCTCATCATCAGAAATCTTTAATATATCGCATTTACTAAAACCGTAATCCATCTTTTCCTTTGCAACGCTTAAATCGCTCCAAAGTGGTGGACGTAAGTTAGGATCGAAGCTGACTAAGCAGCCGTTATCCTTTGCAAGCTGAACTGCCTTAATTGTGGCATTTTCAACTGTTGAATGTGTCATTGAAAGTGTACCAAAATGGAAAATTCTAGCACTCTTAATAAGCTCTGGATTAATTTCCTCTGCGCTTAATCTTACATCAGCACCTGGGTTTCTGTAGAACGAGAAATCTCTGTCTCCATCCTCGTAGGTGTGTACAAAAGCAAGTGTAGTATGTATTTCATCATCATATTTTAAATTAGAAATATCGATGCCAAGACTCTTAACAGTGTCTGCCAAGATATGTCCGAAATTATCATTTCCTACTTTGCCAATGAATGCTGTGGACTTACCATAGTTTTGAAGCATTGCAAGCACGTTACATGGGGCACCACCTGGGTTAGCCTCAAGAAGTGGATTGCCCTGTTCACTTATTCCGTTTTCTGTGAAATCAATTAATAGTTCGCCTAAAGCAACTACGTCAAATGTTTTGTTCATATTCCCTCGCTCTACTAAATTTTAGTTTAAGTCGTATTTTTTGATGCTAATAATTGCATCCTCGTTAGTATTAAAATAGATACCATCACATGAAACATCTGTAGGAAGTGATGCTGTCATAACATACTTTCCTTCCTCGAAAAAGACTTCCATGCTATATCGATCCATGATGATTCTAACATTAATTGTCTCACTTGTCCACGGAATATGAGCACGTCGCTGATGTACTATAGCACGTCTACTACCAGAGAACTTTCTATCAATCTTTGCAATATTCTCCTTTGGTCTAAGTACGATATCTGTGTGGAACTTGTCATCTGCAGCAACTGAAATAACAAATCTGTCAAACATTGTGTCAATGTCCTTTGGCTTAACCTCAAGCTCTATATCAAGGCATCTGCCCTTGATTCCTTCGAAAGAAACACCGCCTGAAATAGACTCGCTATCTCTATCCTTAAGATCCTTAGTTGCCTCCACTAATGCGTCCTTGTATTCAACCTTGTTTGTACGCATGTTTTCAATTTCTCTGATTGGCCACTGGCATAATCTGCCATCCTTGAATGTTACTTCTCTAGGAAGTGACATCTGACCAAACCATGGTTCTCTAGCATCATGGGCACCTGCTGTATCCCAGTTCTGCATCCAGCCAATCATTACGCGTCTGCCATCCTTTGTAAGGATTGTCTGCATAGCGTAGAAATCGATTCCGTAGTCAACAGCCTGAACACTTTCCTCTGTAAAGGTATCTGTAGCATCATCGTATGAACCGATAATGCAAAGGTTACCGTTACCATTGTGGAATTCGAAGCCCTCAGGAAGCATGTCCTGTGGACTTGTGAGAAGTACGCCCTTTCCATCTAATGTAAAGAAATCCGGGCACTCCCACATAAGCCCGTAGCGTCTCTTATTTTCAGCAAATATTTTTTCAAAATCCCAGTGGATGCAGTCATCACTCTTGAATAAGAGTAAATGACCACTTCCATCTGCCGAGCGATTTGCAACAAGACATCTGTAAGTTCCGTCAGACTTTTCCCAAATCTTAGGATCTCTAAAGTCTGTCTTGCTGGCGCCCTCTGGAATTAAATCAGAATTGATTACTGGATTGTTCTCATATTTTTCATAATCCAGGCCATCGCCTATTGCAACGCACTGAGTCTGAAATTCCTTCATCTGTCCATTTTCTACAGTGCGCTTCATTACTCCCGTGTATATGAGCAAATGTCTTCCATCCTTTAATGTAATGGCACTTCCAGAGAAAACTCCGTCTTTATCGTAATATTCATCTGGAGCAAGTGCTACAGGAAGGAACTCCCAGTGGAGCAAATCCTCGCTTACTGCATGACCCCAATGCATTGGTCCCCAATGCGCATCATATGGATGATACTGATAAAATAAATGGTACTTATCATTATAGATACAAAATCCGTTTGGATCGTTCATCCAACCTACTCGTGGAGACAAATGAAATTTTGGTCTTTGCTCCGCTGGAATTAACTTTTCAAAGGCCTCCTCGTATTTTCTAGCCTCTCTCAAAGTTTGACTGTTCATATATCTTCTCTTCCTTACTATCTAATATTATTTTGCATAGAAATCATCAAAATACTTCTGATAGATTTCAAGGTACTGGTCTAAGCCGTAGCTATCAACCTGGTTAATGTATGCATTCCATGAATCATCTGTAATACCATCTCTGATGAACTCAGCCTTGCTTGAGTTTAAGTATGATACTAAATCTGTCTGGATTGCTGAAAGCTTTTCTGTGTCTTCTGCTGACATAAATACGCGTGGGTAAACATACTTGCAGTGCATATCATCTGTGTAGTAATCCTTGATCCAATCAAGACGATACTGTGCATCATCTGGGCATGTTACATACTTTCCGTAGTACTCATCAAGAACTGCAAGAGGGCCACCAACGCACTCAGCCTCACGAACCTCTACTGGAGAAGCATCGCCAAGTGGTGCATGCTTAAGCATCTTCTCGCGATCTTCGTTCTCGCTAAGCTCGAAGATATCGAAATCATCATCTTCACCGTATGTTCCCCAGTTGTTCTGTGGTGACTGGAATGGATCATACATCTTATCAAGCCATGCGCAAACAAATGCTGGGTTCTTGCAAACGCTTGTTACTACACAACGACCTCTATCGAAACCTGATGTAAATGAACCGTTCTGAGGTGTTACATTTACTGTGTCAGCTTTTAAAGCCTTAAGTGGAACGTAATCCTGAATGTTATCGATGTTAGCTACATCCCATGTAAAGCAAACACCATATCTGTGTGACTTACCCTTTGCAACATATGTTGACCAATCCTGTGTGAAGCACTCTGGATCGATAAGTCCTTCAGCGTAAAGCTTGTGTAGCCACTCAACACCCTTTCTGAAGCCATCTGTTGTTGCTGTACAAATAACCTTCTTGTCATCTGTAACTGCAATGTGCTGTCCCATATCAACATCACCGATACCATCGCCAAAACCGTTGATAAGAAGGTTTGGATCCTGATCGTTTACGATACAAGACATTGGAATGATGTCACCATCAATACCGAATTCCTTCTGAAGCTCTGGAGCATGCTCCTGGAAAGCAAGTAATACCTGCTCGAATTCATCAACTGTTGTTGGTGTCTCAAGTCCAAGGAAATCAAGCCATTTCTGGTTGATGAATGTCATGTTGTTACCAACTGTCTGGATAGCAGTCTTCTCTGAACCAAGCTGCTCAATCCATGGAAGTGCCCAGATATGTCCATCAGCGTCCTCACACATTGTGCGGTATTCTGGGTACTTATCAAATACTGCCTTAAGGTTTGGCATGTAATTGTCAATGTATTCCTCAACTGGAACGATAACGCCCTGGTCAGCATATCTGATTAAGTCGTTGTCGCTGAAGCCTGCTGTAAATACGAAGTCTGTAAGAGTGTTTGCATTAGCCATGTTAAGTGAAATCTTGTCACCCCACTGGTCTGATGAAATTGCAGTCCAGTCAACATGTACGTTTGTCTCTTCCTCTAATCTCTTGAAGATTGTACGCTTGTTTGGATCTTCTTCAGTTCCTACAGGGTAGCTTGTTGTACCTGTAATAGTAACTGTCTCTGCAAGTGGGAATGAAAGGTTTTCCATATCAACCTTATCAGCGTTACTTGCATTGTTTCCCTTTGAACCGCAACCGGCAAACATTGTAGATGCCATTGTTACGGCTAGAGCTGCTGCAACAACTCTCTTTGCACTTTTCATTTTCATTCTTTTCTCTCCTCCTATATATAGAACGGCTCTGTGCCGTTACTAGCAAAAGATGTTTTAGCCTTTTACTGAACCCACCATAATTCCAGCATCGAAATACTTCTGGAAGAATGGATACATTACAAGAAGTGGTAAACTTGAAATAATAATTGTTGAATACTTAAGTAGCTCTGCAAGTCTTGCTCTTTCAGCTGTAGACTGCATATCTGCAATCATACCAGCATCTGGCTGGTTCTGAATAAGAATAGCTCTAAGTACAAGCTGAAGTGGCTGCTTGGATGCTGTGTTTAAGTAAATCATTGCATCGAAGTAGCTGTTCCACATTCCTACGAACTGCCATAAACAAAGGACTGCGATAACTGGTGTACATACTGGAAGAAGAATTCTGAAGAATAATGTAAGCTCGTTTGCTCCATCAACCTCAGCAGCTTCTCTAAGCTCGCCTGGGATTCCTCTATAATATGTACGAGCGATAATCATGTTCCATACTGAGAAAGCTCCTGGAAGAACTACTGCCCACATGCTATCAAGTAAGCCTAAGTTACTGATGAGCAAATATGTAGGAATCAAACCACCGCCAAAGAACATTGTAATCATGAAGATTACGTTAAATATTTTTCTTCCCTTAAAGTCTTGTAATGACATTGGGTAGGCACAGAGCATTGTTATGGCTACTGATAGGAAGGTAAACACTAATGAATAAATCACTGCATTTTTAAAGCCTACCCAAATTTGTCCGTTTGAAATAACTCTTTCATAAGCTGTAAGAGTCCATTTATCTAAGTCAAAAGTAATACCTGTATTCTGTAATGTAATAGGATCCATGAATGATGCTATTACGATGTATACCATAGGAACGATTATCGCAAATACGAATAATGCTAAAATCAAATATCCTACAATTAAGAATGCTTTGTCACCAGCTGAATATCTGGAAAACGCACTTTTTTTCTTTTTCTTTGTTTCCATTTCTTCCTCCTGATTACAGTCCCTGTCCATCGTTCATCTTCTCTACAATCTTGTTAACTGAAATAAGCAAGATGAGATTGATTACTGTGTTGAACAAACCAACCGCTGTTGAATAACTGTAGTTTCCGTCAAGCAAACCTTTCTTATATACATAGGTTGCAATGATTTCTGAAGCACCAAGGTTAAGGTCTGTCTGAAGTGCGTAAGCCTTCTCAAATCCAATACTCATGATGTTACCTGCCTGTAAAATGAACTGGATAACAACCATATCCTTGATTGCTGGCCACTCAACCGCCTTAATCTGCTGGAAGATATTAGCTCCGTCGATCTGAGCTGCTTCCTTTAATTCCTGGCTGGCATTTGCAAGTGAAGCTGTGTACATAATTGATGCCCAACCTGCTCCCTGCCAGATACCACTTATAATGTAGATTGGTCTAAATGCTTCTGGTAATGTGAGGAAGTTAATTGTTGTATTAAACATCATATTAACCGGTCCTGTAACTGAAAGAAGAATTCTTACCATACCACAAAGTACGATAACTGAAATGAAGTTTGGCATGTATAAAACAAGCTGAATCTTCTGCTTTATCTTGCTGCTCTCTATTCTATTAAGAAGAAGAGCTAAAATGATTGGTACTGGGAAGCCCCATAATAATCCAAATACGCTAAGCTTTAATGTATTAACAAGATAAGACATGAAGTCTGGTGAAGATAAGAACTGTTTAAAATATTCTAATCCTACCCACTCACTTCCAAAGAAGCCTTTAAAAGGGCTATACTTTTCAAATGCAATCAATATACCGCCCATTGGCAGGTACTTAAATATGATTGTAAGCAGCAATGCTGGTCCTAAAAAGAACACATATAATCTCCAGTGATGCATAACGTATGTTAAGGTGTTATGCAATTTTCCTTCCTTTTCCATTCATCCTCCTAAATATGTCACATTTATTTGTGCGTTTGCACAATTTGTTTATGCATAAACTATACCATGTTTTACATTTGTGTCAATCTATTTTTGTTTATTTGTAAAAATATAACAACTAGTTCGGGGCGTTTTTGTAACAATTTTCACATGCATTTTTACATTTGACAAATATGTTGTTACATTTTATAATTAGACAGTAATATTTTACTAATGAATTGATAAATTTTTAGTTTTTACATTTAAATCTATATTATATTAGGAGATTATAATGGCAAACAAAGTTACTATTCAAGATATTGCCGATGCATTAGGGGTTTCTAGAAACACTGTATCAAAGGCTATTAACAACACCGGAATCCTTGCAGATTCCACCAGGGAAAAGGTATTAGCTAAGGCTGTAGAAATGGGTTACAAGCAGTTTTCTTACGCTAATTCTGTTTCCGATATATTAGGAAGCACTCCTGTAAAAGAGCCATTAAAAACTGGGGAATTTGCTCTTTTTATAGGAAACTTCCTTGATAACTCACACTTTGCGTCTACCATGTTGGACAAGTTTCAGCACGAGATTACAGGTTTGGGCTACAGCATGACCATGCACAGAGTTACCAGTGACAACCTTAGAGACCTGACTTTTCCAGCCAGCTTTAATAAAGAACGCACTGTTGGAATCATCTGTGTTGAAATGTTCAATCTAAAATATTGTGAAATGTTAGGTTGTCTTGACCTTCCTCTTCTATTTGTAGATGC
>JAEEGL010458705.1_pt1 | contig 17665 bp, 18 predicted proteins | sample 9134231 | NCBI WGS metagenome assembly JAEEGL01 (sample SAMN16246548, study PRJNA631951) | gut metagenome | biome: gut microbiome; feature: rumen; material: fiber-attached | host: Bos | place: Iran: Karaj | collected 2018-10 | reverse complement strand
TTATTCATAAAGCTTTTCATCAGAATATCACCTGCTTCAAAGTGTGATCCGGCAAACATCATTATATCATATTCTTTACTAAAATCAATCAATCTCAGTAGAGAACAAGGTCGCCGGCGGCTGCAAAAAAAGGAAGTCCTGTGGAAAAACAGGGACTTCGGCATACGGAGAATATAAATGGGTTGTTTGTAATCACTGTTGCGCAGGCGTGCGAGCGGAGATGAAAAAAATGAAATTTGTTTAACTCAGATAACAAATCATATTAAGTGAATCCGCTGCATCTTCGTCGATATAACCGGAATCAACAAATCCGTATTTTTCATAAAGATGGATGGCCGCGGTATCGCCTTTTTTGACACACACTTCAACATGATCATAATGGCCTTCTTTGCGTAGTTCATCCAGAATAAGTCCAAGCGCAGCTGAGCCATATCCGCTGTCCTGATAACGTTGGTCAATCAGGAATTGCTGCAGATCATAACCAAGAGGTTCATCTGAAAACTCCCTGACCAGAGATACCCCGACAATAGTTCCGTCATTTTCAATAGCATATATTCTGGCATTACAATCACGATAGACATAACCTCTTGCCAGAATTCCTATCGGAGGAGCAACAAAGTTTTTCTGATTGTCCTTTACGCTCAGATCAGCCACATCGAACCAGTTATCTTCAGTTATTTCTGTTAGTTTAATCATTATCTTTTTCCTCTGCAAATTGAGATTTCTCCGGTTCATTATATCATATCTCATTACGAAGTAAATCAACCGGGAGTATAACCTGCGGATGGAAATATTATTTTTCCTCTGTCCTTCGGACGGGAGAGAATAATGAGTTCTGTTAGAGTGGTCGGCGGTTGCTTCTTTTACAGGGATTTCCGGCTATATATTTGAGAAAAACTGTCTCAGCTGTTCTTCATCGCGCAGGACGATCTCAGGCGCTGTCTGATTGAAAAGAAGTCGGCTCTGTGATATAATCCAATAGTCAAAAACGGAGGGGGTGTGTTCTGAAGTGAACAAGGATGAACTGATAGCCTATGTGCGCGAGCGCTTTTCCACAGACCCGGATTATCCTTTTGAAGAAGACACCACCTTTGTCCTGCGCCACAGAGAAAACAGAAAATGGTTCGCCGTGGTGATGAAGGTCTCGTACCTGAAGCTGGGGCTTGAAAAGGACGGCGATGCGGACGTCGTTGATGTAAAGTGCGGTCCGCTCCTGATGGGCACGTACAGGCAGCAGCCGGGGATTCTTCCCGGCTACCATATGAACAAGGACAACTGGATCACGATTCTGCTGGACGGAACCGCGGAAGAGGAGATAATAAAGGAACTGCTGGAAATCAGCTACGATCTGACAAACTGGATCCGAAAATGAATCCTGAACCTGTTCCGAACCGCCGGAAAAACGAAGCGCCGTACAAATGACTTTCGTCACGGGTACGGCGTTGTTTTTTTCAGGATTCCTCCGGGTACAGGAAGGCGCGGATGCGTTCTTTCTGAACGTCAAAGCTGAAAACCTTCATGGTGTATTTTGAATCGTATTCCTTTTCCGGAACCTGGAGATACTCGAAGGCGATGTCTCCGGACAGAAACTTCGGCAGGCTGCTGATCAGGTACTGCTTCAGCGCGATGGAAAGATCTGTCTGAACCCTTGGGAGAAACTCATTGATGACGGTGATCAGTTCCGTAACGGACAGGTTTTTCGCTTTCTGTATAATGGCAAAAGCGGCATTTTTCTGCCGTTGCTGCCGCATATAATTGTCATCGATAGCCCGCAGACGACAATACTCCAGTACGTCGTGCCCGCACATGCTGTTGACGCCTTCATGGAGGACCTCATACGGATAAACATCTACCGGGTAGGCATCTCCCCATCCTCCGTTCATGACTTCGGCCTCAAGAGCAGTCAGCTCCAGATCTACTCCTCCGATCATATCGACAAGAATGGGAAAGGTTTCGTAATCTACCTGCACATATCCGTCAATAGGAACGTCGAAGTATTTTTCAATGGCGGAGACCATGCCCTCCGCGCCGGACCAGTGATAGACGTTCGTAAGCATGTCTTTCTCATAAGCTTCCGGGATGTAAACCTGGATGCTGCGCTCAAAGGTGATGCACCGGATAATGGCGGCGTCTGTATCGATGGAGAAAAGATTGATGCTGTCCGAACGGCCGGAGTCCTTTGTCCCTTCAAGCGGCATGTCCGTCCCGAGAACGAGCAGGTTGACCGTCTGTCTCGGAGCAGAGGAAACGTTTTCCGCATTTTCATCGGCATACGCAAAGGAACGGAAGGCAGAAGCCTGGAACGCTGCGATAAAGATGCATGCACACAGAATGAATGCGGCGGGCGCCTTCAGAACTGTGATGATGGTTTTTGCTTTCTCAGCGGAGAAGTTCATGTCAATTCCTCCCGGAAATTGTTTGCATGAGAATCATTTTATCTTGCCCTTACGGCCGTCAGGTGCTAAAATAGCAGTCGCGGAGCGGTTCTGTTCGAGAGAAAGCTCTTTATCAGCAGAACCCTGTCGTGTGATTATTCATATGAGACGGATTTCAGTACCATGGTTAGAAGAATCGCTGTATTTCTGCTTTGCCTTGCCCTGATGCTTCCTGACGCGTGTGCTTTGGCGGATGACCCAAATGAAGCCATCCCCGGAGAAGGGATGCCTGTTCAGGGGCCTTCCGTTGTCCTCTCCGGAGAGAAGGAAATGGAGTGGACATGCGGTATCCCGTTTCAGGATCCGGGCTTTTCGGCATATGCTGCGGACGGAACGGACATGACCGGCAGCGTAAAAACCGAAGGTGAGGTTGTCTGCTGGAAGGTCGGAGACTACGAGCTGGTTTACAGCCTGAAGGCGGGGGAGGAGAACCTTGCGTCGGCCTCCAGAATGGTTCATGTTATCCCGGCCGTACTTCCGGATACGGTGCAGCCAACCAGAACAATCTACCTGACTTTCGACGACGGCCCCTGTGAAAACACGGAACTGGTTCTGGATACGCTCGCCAAGTATAATGTAAAAGCGACTTTTTTTATTGTCGGTGAGCATTCGTCCCGTGACCTGCAGATCCTGCCCCGCATAGTGGAGGAAGGCCATACGCTGGGCATTCACTGCTACAGCCACTATCTGCCGGGCCTGTACTGGGATGCGGAACACTTTTTTACCGATTTTATGAAAGCGCAGGAAGTTATTTATCAGTATACCGGCACCTATGCGCACGTCTCGCGGATGCCCGGGGGAAGCCGCACGGCGCACACGCTGGCGATTACGCTGGACGGGTACTTTGACGAACTGCGCGAAATGATGCATAACATGGGTGTCCGTTACTATGACTGGAATGTCCAGCCGGAACAGTATCCGTCAACGGAAGGCATGCTGTATCTGTTCACCCATCCGGACGAGGACTATGATTTTGCCATCGTCCTGCAGCATGACACCAGAGGGTACAGCGCGCTGGCGCTGGATGAGATGATCCGATGGGGGCTGGAACAGGGATACAGCTTCGCGCCGATTGACCTGACAACTCCCGAAATTCAGTTTTTCTGACCGGCAGACGTTTCCCGTGTATACTTCGGGAAGTACTTCGCGACGAACTCTACGGAAGAAACCTGAAATTCTTTCCCCTTCAGATAGTTCAGCATGCCGGCATCCGTGGGGAAGGAGAACTCCAGCTTGTAGGAGTACAGCGCCTGCCCGTTTTCACCGTAGGTTTTGTTGACCCGCTCACGGCCGTATTTCCCGTCTCCCAGGAGCGGCCAGCCTGCATATGCCATCTGTGCCCGGATCTGATGGGTGCGTCCGGTCAGGAGCCGGCATTCGACGAGGGAAAGCTGCCCCTCCGAGCAGAGCGTGCGGTATTCCGTGACGGCGGTTTTTGAGCCGGGCTCGCTGTGCGCCTTGATATACACCTGGTTTTTGACTGCGTCCTTGAACAGATAGTTTTCCAGCGTTCCCTTCGGAGGGGTTGGCCTTCCGCATACTGCGCAGAGATAATACTTCTCAATTTCACGCAGTTTTATTTTCTCATTGAGAATGCGGAGCGTCTCGGCGTTTTTTGCCGCGATGACGATGCCTCCGGTGTTGCGGTCAATTCGGTTGCAGAGAGCAGGAGTAAAGGCATTTTCTTCTCTGGGCTTCCATTCACCCTTCTGCGCTAGATATGCCTGAATGTTGGCGATCAGCGTGTTGTAGTCCCACTGTCCGGCGCTGTGGCACAGCACTCCGGGCTTCTTGTCGGCGAGCAGGATGTTTTCGTCTTCATAGAGAATCGACAGGCGCGGCGTTCCCACTTTGAGGTAGGAGTTTTCCTCGCGCGGTTTTTCGAAAAACTCGTCATTGATGTAAAGCTGGATGACATCGCCGTACTGTAGGCGGACGTCTCTTTTGGCGCCTTTTCCGTTCAGTTTGATTCGCTTCAGACGGATATATTTCTGCAGAAGAGACTCGGGAAGAAGGGGTACGGTTTTCCCGATAAACCGATCCAGCCTCTGGCCGGCGTCATTTTTACCTATGATCTGCTCTTTCATGGCTGACCTCGCAAAAATCTTTCTTTTTTTGAATTATACACCGCAAAATTTGTGTTGACAAGAGGGCTTCGGACGTTTATAATATTCAGGCGATTGTTCGGGGGTACGTTATGCTGCTTGATTTAAGGAAGATCATTCATATGCCCGGTGAGTCTGCTGCTTTCGAATGCGAGCTCAGCGGCAACGGTTTGGATTTCCCTTCTGTCAGTGGATATCGTTCGCTTCCCAAAGCAACAGGCCGCGTGTTTAATGAAGCCGGTATACTGCGTCTTACAGCGGAAATAACAGCTGACATGATCTGCATCTGTGACCGCTGCAGTGAATTGTTTGACAGTACGAAAGTAACCGAAGTGGATGTCGTCCTCAGCGAGGAGGAATCCACTGATAATCCGGAGCTTTTTGTGCTGAAAGGCGATGAGCTTGATCTGGATGAGGTGCTGTCCACCTGCTTTATCCTGGACATGGAAACGAAGTTCCTGTGTAGAGTTGACTGCAAAGGCCTGTGCCCGACATGCGGTAAAAACCTGAATCTCGGACCCTGTAGGTGCCGAAAACAAATTGATCCAAGATTTGCTGTACTTGAGCAGCTTTTGGATAAAAAATAATAATTGAGCTGCTCAGAACAGCCGATAAGCAGGAGGTGTCAATATGGCAGTCCCAAAAGGAAAAGTATCTAGACAGAGAAGAGACAAGAGAAGATCTTCTACCTGGAAGCTCACGGCTCCGGCCCTTGTGAAGTGCCCCAACTGCGGCGCATTCGTGATGCCGCACCGCGTGTGCAAAGCCTGTGGCAAGTATAACGGTCGTCAGGTGCTGACTGTTGAAGAGGAGTAAACAAGTATAAAGGAGGAGATGGAATCTCCTCCTTTTTCATTAGAATCGTTTATGAATATTCAGAAAAACATCATACGGACAGTGGACGGCACGTCTCCCCTGTATGGCAAAGCGGAGAGAGGCGACAGGCTCGTCTCTGTCAACAGCCATCAGATACAGGATGTTCTTGACTACAAGTTCTACGCCTATGACGCGCATCTGAATGTGGAACTTCAGAAACCGGACGGGCAGACTTTTTCCGTCCGCGTAGAGAAGGAGATCGGGGGAGACCTCGGCCTGGATTTCGAGAGCTATCTGATGGATGCGCCTCGCTCCTGCGCGAATAACTGCGTGTTCTGCTTCATTGATCAGCTGCCGCGCGGGATGCGGAAGACGATGTACTTTAAAGACGACGATGCACGCCTCAGCTTTCTGCTGGGCAACTACATCACGCTTACGAACCTGACAGAGAGGGAGCTTCAGCGCATTATCGATCTTCATGTGAGTCCGGTGAATATTTCGGTCCACACAACCAGACCGGAACTGCGCTGCGAAATGCTCCGCAATCCGCGGGCAGGGAAGTGCCTCGAAATCATGCAGCGGCTCTCGGACGGTGGTATTACCATGAACTGCCAGATCGTCTGCTGCCCGGGGCTGAACGACGGCGCGGAACTGATGCGCACCATGCGCGATCTGGCCGGATTGCATCCACAGGTCAGGAGTGTCTCGATTGTCCCCGTCGGGCTGACAAAATTCAGGGAAAACCTGTATCCTCTGAAACCCTTTACGCCGGAGCTCGCAGCGAAGACGCTTGATGAGGTGACGGCATTCGGTGACGAATGCGTTGAAAAATACGGAAGCCGGATTTTCTTCTGTGGAGACGAACTCTATCTGAAATGCGGGAGGCCGGTTCCGGAAGACGAGTTCTACGAGGAATATTATCAACTGGAAAACGGCGTGGGAATGCTGCGGCTGCTTGAAACGGAATTTCGCTCCGCATTGTCCCTTTCCGATCCACCGGAGAAGCTCCAGCGTTTTTCCATTGCCACCGGAGTGGCTGCGGCACCGCTGTTTGTCACGCTGACCGAAGCTGCCCATGAACGGTATGACCGGATTCGGGGGGCGGTTTACCCGATCGTCAACGACTTTTTCGGGCACAGCATTGATGTGTCCGGCCTGGTTACGGGAGGGGACCTGATCGCCCAGCTGAAAGACAAGGATCTGGGAGACAGGCTGCTGATTTCTCAGAATATGATCCGCCGCGCCGAACGGGATTTCCTGGACGACGTCACGCTTCTGCAGGTAGAAGAGGAGCTTGGCGTACCGGTCATTCCCGTTGAGCAGGACGGATTTGCCCTGTGGGACGCGATGTCCGGTGTGCCTACCGGAGAAACCGAAGATCCGGAAACCGGGATGCAGGAAGAGTTTTATCAATATAATCAGGTGAAATAATACATGAAAAGACCATTAGTAGCCATAGTCGGTAGGCCGAATGTTGGCAAATCGATGCTGTTCAACAGGCTCGCAGGACAGCGTCTTTCCATCGTGGAAGACACGCCCGGCGTCACGAGGGACAGGCTGTATGCTCCCTGTGAATGGGCGGGGCGCACATTTGACCTTGTGGACACCGGTGGCATAGAACCGAATACAAACAGCGAAATCCTTGCGTTTATGCGGGAACAGGCAAACATCGCCATCGATTCCGCAACGGTGATTCTGTTCGTAACGGATATACGGACGGGTGTCACGGCCGCTGACAAGGAGATAGCCAATATGCTGCTCCGCTCGAAGAAACCCGTGGTACTTGCTGTAAACAAAGCCGACTCCGTCGGAGAGACGGATCCCGCGGTCTATGAATTCTATTCGCTTGGGCTGGGTGATCCCATCGCCTGCTCGGCTGTGCACGGCCACGGTACCGATGAACTGCTGGACGCCTGCCTTGAGCATTTTCCTGACGCGGAAGAAGAGGACGAGGAGCCCGACCGTATCAAAGTCGCAGTGGTCGGGAAGCCGAATGTTGGCAAATCCTCCCTGGTCAATACGATCCTCGGGGAAAAGCGAGTCATCGTCAGCGATGTGGCGGGAACGACGCGTGACGCGGTGGACTCGGAATTTGAAAATGAATCCGGCAAGTATCTGTTTATCGATACGGCCGGCATCCGCAGGAAAAGCAAGGTCGAGGAGCGTGTGGAGAAATTCTCCGTTATGCGTGCCCAGCTTGCGGTTGAGAGAGCGGATGTCTGCCTGATCCTCATCGATGCGCGTGATGGCGTGACGGAACAGGATACGAAAATAGCCGGGCTGGCCCATGAAGCCGGGAAGGCGTCAATCGTGGTCGTCAACAAGTGGGACCTGATTGATAAAGAAACCGGCACCATGGAAAAAATGCGCAAAGACATCATGCGGGATCTTTCCTTCATGAGTTATGCTCCTGTGCTCTTTATCTCTGCGCTCACCGGGCAGCGGACGGACAGGCTCTTTGAACTGATCAACTATGTCAACGATCAGACGAGCACGCGCATATCCACGGGTATGCTGAACGATGTCCTGGCAGATGCGCAGGCCCGTGTTCAGCCGCCGACGGACAAAGGCCGCCGTCTGAAAATCTACTACATGACCCAGACCGGGATCCGGCCGCCGTCTTTTGTCATTTTCTGCAACAAAAGGGAACTGTTCCACTTCTCATATCAGCGGTATATCGAGAATCAGATCCGTGCGGTATTCGGGCTGGAAGGGACGCCGATACGCATGATGATCCGGCAGAAAGGAGATACAGAATGATAGTCTACTGGCTTCTGCTTCTCCCGACCGCCATCATCAGCTATTTGCTCGGAAGTATGAGCACACTGGTGCTGGCCTCCAACTTTGTTTTCCATACAAATCTCCGCCGGTTGGGAAGAGGCAATAACTGGCTTACCAATTTCCGCAGAGTATACGGCATCAAAGGCGCGCTCCTTCTGCTTCTGGTGGAACTGATCAAGGATATTATACCGATCATGATCGGCGGGGCGCTGCTGAGTATTAAGGGCCACGCGGATGCAGGAAGAGCGTTTGCAGGTTTCTGCGTTGTCATGGGAAGGCTCTGGCCTGTCTATTACAATCTGAAAGGCAGCCATGCAATCATGCCCATGATCGTTACGGCTCTTTTTGCGGACACTTCGCTCGGAATAGCCCTTATAATCCTGGTTCTTATCGTCCTGTTTTTGACAAAATATGTGTCTTTGGCGGCATTCTTCGGTGCTTTGGCCCTGATGGGAGCCTCTGTTCTGATCGTGGAAAGCCGCGTGTGTATCTACCTGATGATGCTGACCGGAGCGGCAATCCTGGTCCGGCATTTCAAAAATCTGAAGCAGATCGCGGATGGAAAAGAGGAAAAGTTCAATTTCAGCCGTGAAGATCTGACTTATAAGTTTGACAATATTTTTAAATGAAAGAGAAAAAAAACGGGAAAAAATGGGGGTTTCTGATCCTGCTGATGGCGGTCATCCCAATCACGCTTGCAATTCTGTCGGCCCTGGCTATGTCGGCATCTTCTGCAGTCAGACAGGCGGAGCTGGATGAGGCACTGGCGAAAAGCCGGCTCGAACGGTCGGTCCTCCTCCTTGCTGATGAACAGAGAAATCTGATTCAGGTGCAGATGGAAGCGGACAGACAGAGGCAGGAGAATGAACGCCGCCAGTTGGAGGAGGATTTCCTGCTCCGTGAAAAAGAGAGGCTGATGATGCTGGTGAATCCATGGAACCCGGTTCCGGAGGATTACGAACCGCAGCTTGTTCTGCTCGGTGACGGCATCTATATGGATGAGCGCGCCGCAGGACCGCTGACAAAAATGCTGGAAGCCTGTCTGGCGTCAGGACGCATGTCCGTACCGATTTCCGGGTACCGCACGCAGGAATATCAGCAGGAACTGTTTGATAATAAAGTCGAACGTCTGCTGAGAGACGGCTGGTCTCCGGAACGCGTGGAGGAGGAAGCAGCCAAATCGGTCGCGGTACCGGGTACAAGTGAACATCAGCTCGGGCTGGCGATGGATATCCTGGATGTTGATAACCCCAATCTGGACGTAACTCAGGAATGGACGGAGGCGCAGCGCTGGCTGATGAAGCACTGCACGGAGTACGGATTTATTCTCCGCTACCCCAACGGCACCACGGACATTACCGGAATCATTTACGAACCCTGGCACTATCGTTATGTCGGAAAGGCAAATGCAGCAGCCATTGCCGCTTCCGGCCTGGTTTTTGAAGAGTACCTGCAGAAGGAGGATTGAACGAATGGAAGAAAACGAATACAGATGGAAACGTCCTGATCCGGAACCGGACAGGAACGAAGGGAACCGCAGTTTCCGCATGAGGAAGCCGGGCGGATTCAATAAGGCGCTGATTATTCCTGTGATTATTGTTGTGGTGCTGATAGCTTCTTTGTTCTTCAATGCGTTTTATGAACTGAAAGAGGACGAATACGCGGTGATCACGACCCTGGGAAAGCCTTCGGTGATTTCAACCTCAGGCCTAAAATTCAAGTGGCCGCTGATACAGCAGAAAACGATTGTTTCCAAAGCCACGAAGGGTTTCGCAATCGGCTATGATATCCGCACGAACAATCCGATCCCCTCAGAATCCGTCATGATTACGGTTGACTACAATTTTGTGGACGTGGATTTCTATGTGGAGTACCGGGTTACGGATCCTGTGAAATATCTGTATAATTCCGCAGATCCGGTCGGTATCCTGAAAATGTTGTGTCAGTCGTACATCCGCGATACTATTGGTTTGTACAACGTTGACGATGTGATCACCACAGGGAAGAGTGAAATCCAGTCCGCCATCAAGGATAAGATTTTAACTCGTTTGGAGAAAGAAGACCTCGGGATCACGCTGGTCAACATTGCAATCCAGGACGCTGAGCCGCCTACGGCGGCAGTCCAGGTGGCGTTCAAAGCGGTGGAAACCGCCAAGCAGGACGCCGAAACTGCGATGAACAACGCCAACAAATATGCCAACGAAGTGCTGCCGGCTGCCGCAGCGGACGCAGACGAAGTGCTTCAGCAGGCGGAAGCGTACAGGACAGCTCGCATCAACGAAGCGACCGGACAGGCTTCCCGCTTTGCTAAACTCTATGAGGAATACTCCAAGTATCCGGAAATTACCAGACAGAGACTGTTTTATGAAACAATTTCGGATATCTTCCCGGGTATGAAGATCGTCATTACCGGAAAGGACGGGGCAGAAATGACAACCGTTCTTCCGCTTGATGATTTCGTATCTTCCGCAAAGGAGGGCGAATAACGATGACAGCTGACAGAAAAAAATCGATTACCATCGGTGCAATCATTGTGGCAGGGCTGCTGATACTTGGGATTATCCTCAGTTCCATGTACATCGTCCATCAGAACGAATACGGTATCGTGTGGCAGTTCGGCGCGGTGCGCAGCGTGAAAGACCGTCCGGGGCTGTATCTGAAGGTGCCGTTTGTGCAGTCGGAAACCACGCTTCCGAAGACAGAACTCCTGTATGACCTGCCGATCAGCGACGTCATTACCGGAGACAAGCATTCCATGGTCCTCGACTCCTTCGCACTTTGGCGCATCAGCGACCCGCGGCTGTTTATTGAATCGCTTTCGGGCAGCATACCGAATGCGGAGAGCCGCATCAACGCCATTATCTATAACGCACTGAAAACTGTTATCTCCTCACAGAATCAGGAAACAATTATTTCCGGACGTGACGGGGAAGTGGTGCGGCTGGTCATGAACAATATTGGAAGAAACTTTGACCGTTACGGAATTGAAGTCCTGGCAGTGGAGACCAAGACGCTGGATCTGCCGGACGATAACAAAGACGCAGTGTATACCCGCATGATTTCAGAGCGCAACAACATCGCCGCTTCCTATACTGCAGAAGGAAATGCGGAAGCGAAGCGCATCCGCAACGAGGCGGACAAGCAGGTTCAGATTACGCTTTCGGAAGCCCGCGCGAGAGCTGCGGAACTCCGTGCGGAAGGAGATGCAGAATACATGCGCATCCTGTCCGAAGTGTATGACTCGGAAGAGGAAGCGGAATTCTATACTTTTATGATCGCACTGGACGCATTAAAGGAATCCATGTCAGGCGAAGAAAAAACACTGATTCTGGATTCTGACAGCCCGATCGCAAAACTGTTCTACTGACAGACAATTGAGAGAGCACCGTCACTTTAGCCATTAAAATAGCTAAAGTGACGGTGTTACTTTGTTGACATTGGTGAATTGTATTATTTTGAATTCGTGTTATAATCTTTTTACATTTAGCGAAGGCCGGGCAAGAGTCCGGTTTTCCGGAAAAGGAGAAACTAACATGAAAAAAATCGGATCTTTGATTTTGGTGCTCGCCTTAGTAACGGCGTTTTGTGTACCTTTTGCTGCTGCGGACGACAGCTATACTGTCGGTATCTGCCAGCTCGTTCAGCATCCTGCACTGGATGCTGCCACGCAGGGCTTTATTGACGCACTCACCGAAGAGCTCGGTGATGCAGTCACCTTTGATAATCAGAACGCTTCCGGAGATATCTCCACCTGCGCTACGATCTGCAATAACTTTGCAGCTTCCAATGTAGACCTTATCCTTGCCAATGCAACGCCTGCACTGCAGGCAGCTGTTGCTGCAACAGATACGATTCCTGTCCTGGGCACCTCCATTACCGAGTACGGAGTCGCTCTGGACATCGACGACTTTAACGGTGTTGTCGGCGGCAATGTTTCCGGCACGTCCGACCTGGCACCGCTGGATCAGCAGGCACAGATGATTCTTGACCTCTTCCCCGAGACAAAGAGTGTCGGCATTCTCTACTGCTCTGCAGAGGCCAACTCCGTCTACCAGGCAAAGGTCGTTGAGGAAGAACTGACTGCGAAGGGCATTGAAGTTGTTATCAAGACTTTTGCGGACTCCAATGACGTTGCGACGGTTACCCAGGCCATGTGCGATGAAGTTGATGTCATTTATATCCCGACCGACAATACCGCAGCATCCTGCGCAGAGGCGATCAGCAATGTTGCCCAGCCCGCCGGAAAGCCCATCATTGCCGGTGAAGAGGGATTGTGCATCGGCTGCGGCGTTGCCACACTTTCCATCAGCTACTATGATCTCGGCGTAACAACCGGAAAGATGGCTGCAAAGATCCTCAAGGGTGAAGCCGACATTGCCACGATGCCTGTTGAGTACTATCCGAATCCTGTCAAGGAATACAATCCGGAATTTGCTGCAGATTTCAACATTGAATTTCCTGAAGATTATATCGCCATTGAAGTAGAAGGATAAACCCGTTTCCATGAGTTTCCTGAATCTTTTGACGAGAATGCCCTCGGCCTGTGCCCAGGGCATTCTCTGGGGTATTATGGCACTCGGAGTATATATCACATTCCGAGTGCTGGACATTGCGGACCTCAGCGTTGACGGCACTTTTGCAACCGGCGGCGCCGTGACGGTTATGCTGATTATATCGGGGCAGCCTGCGTGGCTGGCCCTGCTTGTTGCCATCCTGGCAGGGATAGCGGCTGGCCTTTGCACCGGAATGCTGCACACAAAGCTCGGCATCCCGGCAATTCTTTCGGGTATTCTGACTCAGTTTGCTCTTTATTCCATCAACCTTCATATTATGGGGATGAAAGCAAACCAGACGGCAAGCCTGAAAAAATACGGCATGTTTTTTGAAAACGGCAGAGGCTTTCTGGTGTCATCCCGCTATATCCCGCAGGCAATTGCCGTGGGAGCGGTACTTGCTTTTACAGTTGTTATTACCCTGTATTTGTATTTCGGTACAGAACAGGGAAGTGCAGTCCGTGCTACAGGATCAAATCCTGCCATGGCAAGTGCTCAGGGCATCAACATTGCCAATATGAAAGTTCTCGGCCTTGCTCTGTCAAACGGTATTGTTGCTCTGGCGGGAGGTCTGATGACGCAGTTCCAGGGCACGGCTGACGTAAATCTTGGCCGCGGGGCGATCGTCATTGGCCTGGCGTCAATTATTATCGGCGAGGTCTTTTGCGACCTGTTTTTCCGGAAGGGCAGTAATTTTGCCGTAAGAATGTCTTTTGTGGTGTTAGGCGGTATTCTTTACTATATCGCGATGACAGTAATCCTATGGCTGAAGATGGATCCGAACGATCTCAAGCTCTTTACAGCACTGATCGTTGCGGTGTTCCTTGCTGTTCCGTACCTCAAAAACCAGGCGCAGACGTCCTTCAGCCGCGCAGGCCGCAGGGCTGCCTCTACGGGAAAGGGGGATAAGTAAATGCTGGATATCATCCAGATCTCAAAGACCTTCAATCCCGGGACCATCAATGAGAAGAAAGCACTCAATGCGCTCAGCCTGAATCTGAAGGAAGGCGACTTCGTAACAGTCATCGGCGGCAACGGAGCAGGTAAGAGTACGCTTCTCAACGCGATTGCAGGCGTGTGGCCGGTAGACAGGGGATCAATTACTCTTGCGGGAGAGAACATCACCGGTCTTCCGGAGTACAAACGTGCAAAGCTGATCGGCCGCGTTTTCCAGGATCCGATGATGGGAACTGCAGCGGATATGTGGATAGAGGAAAACCTTGCCCTGGCTCTGCGGCGCGGCAGCAAACGCGGGCTTAAATGGATGGTGACGAAGCAGGAGCGTGAGCTGTATCGTGAAAAGCTGAAAGAGCTTGGCCTCGGACTTGAGGATCGTCTTCAGGTAAAGGTCGGCTTACTTTCGGGCGGACAGCGCCAGGCGCTGACGCTGCTGATGGCTTCTATCCGCAAGCCGAAGCTGTTGCTTCTTGACGAGCACACGGCAGCCCTGGATCCGGCGACAGCTGCAAAAGTACTGGAACTTTCCGACCAGATCGTTTCGGAAAACAACCTGACGACGCTGATGATAACGCACAACATGACGGACGCCATCAAACACGGAAACCGTCTGATCATGATGAATGAAGGCAGAATCATCCTGGATATCGAAGGAGAAGAAAAGAAACATCTGACAAAGAGGGATCTTCTTGACAAGTTTGCGATGATCGCCGGCAAACAGGAAGAGACGGACGCGGTGCTTCTCTCATAAAAACGAAATCATAAAAAAAACAGCTTCCGGTTTTCCGGAAGCTGTTTGCTGTATACGGAATATCCTGTTTTATGCGGCCGGTTCCTCGGCGGTTTCCGCCGGCGTGTCAAGAGCGGACGCGAGAGCGGTAACGGCGCCGTTGGCGTCGATCTCAACGTTGTTGTTCTTGGCGCAGGTCTTGCAGAGACGGGTCTTGTTGGAGTCGATTGCGGTGGCGACGTCGCCTTCAAAAACTTCAGAGCTGCGGTTGAGATGCTGGCATTCCGGATCCAGATGATAGACGGTGCCGAACTGCGTCCAGTAAACGGAGCGGCCTTCCAGCGTGGCTTCGGCCTGTGCCTTGCCTTCTGCGGAAACCGGATTCCAGTCGTAGCTGACGCCGATGCCGAGCACGAGCGCGACGGCTGCCACGATGGCGGCGACCTTCTTCATCTTCGGATCCGCTTCTTTATCAATAAACAGAACGTAGATCAGGAAAGGAATGAAAGCAAAGCAGCATACGATGACGCCCATGTTGTTCCACAGCCAGAACTTGACTTTGTTCTCCTCGGATATCGGGTCGATGTGATTGGCCTGCTTCCAGAACTGAGCGCCGATCACGACGAATATGAAGTCGATGACGAGGAAGCCGATCAGCTGCGCCATCTGGGAAATGAAGCCCAGATCGATCTTGCCGATGAATACGAGCAGGGCGAGCACTTCGCACGCGATGGCGAGGACCCAGAACACGACGGCAAGGATACGCTTGGTTTTCGCGTCGCCGGAAGCCGCGGCCTTCGGCGCGTATTTAGGTGCCGCGCTGCCTGCGCTTTTAGCCGATTCTACTTTTGTTATGGTTTTCTGCACTGTTTTCTTGGTTGGTTCGGTTGTTTTTTTCTCCGCCATAAAAGAAACCTCCTTTAATTAGTTTGGGTACATTATACTCTTTTCTGGAAAGATTTCAACAATATTTCGTATTCTTTTCTTGACGCGGACACAAAATAAGTTCATAATACAGCTATCAGGCGGGTGAAACCGCCGCAGATAAATAGAAACGGAGAATGATTATGGATCTTAACACTTTAATGTCGTCTCTTCTGAGCGACGCGAACATTAAAACCGTCGCCCGCAAGGCAGGCGTCTCCAACGAGGAGGCAGCTTCCGTTCTGGCAACCTCTCTTCCCATGATGCTTAACGGTGCAAACGGCCAAGCTTCTGACAGACAGACCACCGAGAGCTTTTTCCAGGCGGTGAAAGATCACGCAGGAAAAGATCCCGAGAAGGTTGACCTGAAAGAGGGCGGCAAGATTGTCGGCCACCTGCTCGGCAAGGACGAGGAGACCGCGGAAAAAGCCATTGCCACAAGGGCGGGCATGAAGCCCTCAACGGTTGCCCTGATTCTGGCGGCTGCGGCTCCGATGATCATGAATGCGCTCGGCGGTTCCACCAGCTCTTCCAACAGCTCCGCAAGCACGGCGTCCCTGCTCAGCTCCCTGCTCGGCGGTGCAAGCAACAGCAGCGCCAGCAGCTCGCTGATGACCTCCGCTCTGACGGGCGTTCTCGGCAGCGCGCTCGGCGGCGGTTCCTCCAACAACAGCCTGCTGGGTTCCCTGCTCGGCGGCGGTATGCAGCAGCAACAGTCCTCCAGCATGGCGTCCTCCCTGCTGGGCTCCCTGCTCGGCGGCGGCATGCCTCAGCAGCAGTCCTCCAGCATGGCGTCCTCTCTGCTGGGCTCTCTGCTCGGCGGCGGTGTGCAGCAGCAACAGCAGCAGCCGAGCCTTGATCTCGGCTCGCTCAGCGGCCTGCTCAACACGCTGCTCAAATAATCGGCTGTACAAAAAATGTTTCGGTTTGACACAGGCGGGATGCATTTCCTGCCTGTGTTTTTCTTGCAAAGCGGAACGGCATTGTGTATAATAGATAAAGTACAATAAAAAAAGGAGTATCCCATGAGCCTTGAGAAAATTTATGAAGAACGTTTTATCGGTGAAGGGCTGACGTTTGACGACGTCCTTCTGGTTCCTGCCGAGAGCAATGTGCTTCCGGCGGATGTCGATCTGAAGACGAAGCTGACAAACAAAATTTCTCTGAACGTGCCGGTGATGAGCGCGGCGATGGATACCGTTACCGAATACCGCATGGCGATTGCCGTCGCCAGAGAAGGCGGGATCGGGGTCATCCACAAGAATCTCGGCATCGACATGCAGGCGGAGATGGTGGATATGGTAAAGCGTTCGGAGAACGGGGTTATTACCAATCCGTTCTTCCTCAAGGCTGACAACACCCTCGGCGACGCGGACGCTCTGTGCGGGAAATTCCGCATTTCCGGCGTGCCGATCGTGGACGACGACGGCATGCTGATCGGCATCATCACAAACCGCGACATGAAGTTTGAGACGGACAAGTCCCGCCCGATCGGGGAGCTTATGACCAAGGAGAACCTGATCACCGGTCTGGAAGGAACGACTCTTGAGGAAGCCAAGCATATCCTGCGCGCCCACCGGATCGAGAAACTGCCGATCGTGGACAAGGACTACCACCTGAGAGGACTCATCACCATCAAGGATATTGAGAAGGTGATGAAGTACCCCAACTCCGCGAAAGATGCTTCCGGACGGCTGCTCTGCGCCGCCGCGATCGGCGTGACAGGCGACGTGCTTGATCGGACCGGCGCGCTGCTTGACGCGGGCGTCGACGTGCTGGTGCTCGACAGTGCGCACGGGCACTCCGCGAATATTATGAATACCGTCCGCAAGGTGAAGGAAAAGTATCCGGATGTCCAGCTCGTTGCCGGCAATGTGGCGACACCGGAAGCGACGGAAGCGCTCATCAAAGCCGGAGCTGACTGCGTGAAAGTCGGCATAGGACCTGGCTCCATCTGCACGACGCGCGTGGTGGCTGGCATTGGCGTGCCGCAGCTGACGGCGGTGTTGAGCTGCGCGGAGACGGCGGACAAGTACGGAATCCCCGTTGTCGCGGACGGCGGCATCAAATACTCCGGCGATATCGTCAAGGCAATCGCCGCGGGCGGCCGCGTCGTCATGATGGGCTCCATGCTGGCGGGCTGCGAGGAAGCGCCGGGCGAGAGCGAGGTTTATCAGGGCAGGCAGTTCAAGGTCTACCGCGGCATGGGCTCCATCGGAGCGATGCAGAAGGGAAGCAAGGACCGCTATTTCCAGGAAAACAATAAAAAACTTGTCCCGGAGGGCGTGGAAGGCCGGGTGCCGTTCCGGGGCCCCGTCTCCGAGACGATTTATCAGATGATGGGCGGCCTCCGTTCCGGCATGG
>JAEEGL012022508.1_pt1 | contig 17666 bp, 15 predicted proteins | sample 9134231 | NCBI WGS metagenome assembly JAEEGL01 (sample SAMN16246548, study PRJNA631951) | gut metagenome | biome: gut microbiome; feature: rumen; material: fiber-attached | host: Bos | place: Iran: Karaj | collected 2018-10 | reverse complement strand
GCATCGGCAGTATTATAGAGCTGCTGAAAGAAGGTTCCCAGAAGAATGGGAAAGAAAAAAGCCAGCAGCTGTTTCCAGATCACGCCCTCGGTGATCGCATGGGGATCTGCTGTGCGGCGTCCTTTCAATAGCATGGCTTCTGCATCCTTTCAGCCCTTATTTTCAGGGCAATTTTATATTACTGCAGCAGAAACAAAAAGTCTATCTTAAGTTGAAAGAAAACTGTATCAGTACAGACTGGGAAGATCAAGCTTTGTCATATCCACGACAGGCCGCGACAGCTCGGCTTCCATATAGCGGGTCGTGAAACTGTCTGGGAAGTACCGTTGCCAGAGCGAGATGGCCTCGGTGTCCTGTGTATGGTCGGTATGACGGCCGGAGAACATTTCGGCATTGAATATCACTTTATATTCAAGCATGAGCCGCTGCTCTGCTTTGTTTGCACCGCTGCCGTATACGCTGATCGTGGAAGCACGGCGGGAATCACTGTTGAAAGAGTTTTCGGAATATCTGGCGAAATCCAGCAATTCTTCATTTGTAACTCCATGTACATGCGCCCAGGAACCCACATCTACCGGCTGTGCCTCATAGTGCACGCTTCCATCTTCGCGGATCGTGATGATACCGTACTGGCACGGCCATACGGAGAGGGCCGAGGATGCGATCTCATGGAGGTCTCCTGAAGCAGTGATATGCTGCATATGCATGTGCCCGCTCAGATGCAGACGCACGTCGTATTCCTGCAGCAGTGTGAGCAGTTCCTTCGCGTTTTCAAATTGATACAGATGTCCATACAGCGGATCCTGATTCAGGAGCGTCTGGTGCGTGACGGAAATGACAGCCGCGCCATTCTCACGCGCAGCGGACAGCTGGCCTTCAACCCAGGCAAGCGTTTCTTCACGGACGCGGTTTGGCGAACCGTTGGTATTGACATCGATCAGCAGTATCCAGAGCTTCTCGTTCAGGGCATATGTATAGCTGAAGGAGACCGTATCCCGGGAGAGAGCGGCTTCCGGCCCGAAAGCATAATACGCGGCAGAAAAGTCCTGATCTTTCATGCCTGCAATCTCCTCGGTAATGCCGTTAACAAAACGGTACGCAGTTCCGGGCGCGTCATGATTTCCGGAAAGCGCGAGAACCGGAATCCCATCCTCCTGCAGTGAGGAGAGCAGCGCGATCAGTCCGGCATGGCTTTCAAAGGCGCCGCTGAAGGTCAGGTCCCCGCTGAGTATCACCGCATCCGGATGCAGTGCAGCGACCTCTTCGGTGAACGCTTCGGAAATGACGGATGTATAGTGGGTCAGCTTGCTGTCTGAGGCATATACGACACGCCGCAGCAGCGCTTCATCTTCAATGAGCTCGGGTGAAAGATAATGCAGATCGCTGCCGACCACGATCCTGATATCCTGCGCCTGTGCACACGCAAGCAATGCAAGAATCAGAACGATCAGGAAGACCGCCTTTCGCATCCACATTCACCTCCCGCTGTTCAGTTGCCCTTTCAATGCAGAATTATAACAGATTCGGATAATAATTCACAATGCCTTTTCCTTGATTATTCAATAGAAAAACGCTATAATGGACAGGCACAATTTCAATTCTTTTGAGGAGGAACCAACCAATATGAAACTTCGTATTGTTGCCCTGCTGCTGGCTATGGCTCTCCTGTGCGCCGTAATGCCTGCTGCAATGGCCGATGTGGAAGTCATGGCACTGCCTGAGGATGCACGTGGGTTTGACCTGCATAAGAGCGCAAAGACCATCACCTACTACAAGAGAGGCTCGAACTACTACTGCCTGATGGACGAGTTCGGGAACGAGATCGTTTCCGAGAGCGCTGGATATACTTCCATGAATTCACGTGACAACTACTACAAGGTCGAAGTAGAGTCCGCTGACGGCGTCCATGATACCGGCCTGATCGATGCCAAGACCGGCCGCGTGATCGTGCCGCCCAAGTATGCCGATGTCGAAATCATTTCCGATCGCTGGCAGTCCGGAATCACCCTGACGCCCAGCAACGCGGACGACAAGGATTACACTTTCACTAATTATTCGACGAACGAGAAGCTGTTCTTCCGCGTCGACACCGTTGACTATTACTTTGACGGTGAGTACGCCGGTACGCTGGCGCGTTCCGACTGCTATGGCGGCTATGACCGCGCTTTCGGTGCCTATCTCATGGTCACCAATACATCCAAGGTAAAGACCTTCTATAACAAGAACATGCAGCCTTCACCGGTACAGAGTGATTACAGCAATGAGTATAACACCGCACGTGTAACCAACGGCACGGTCTATACGCATGTTGGCAGCGGCCAGACGGCTTTCGTGCCCGAGTGCACGCTGAGCATGGATGAAGTTGAAGATCCGTATCTGCTCGTGGACACCACCGTATATGACCTGCAGGGCAATGTGGCCTTCACGGTCGCACGTCCGTATACCACCGTGCGCGCTTTCGTCAATGGCTATGCTCAGGTACGCTATGATGGCAAGTATGGCGTTATCGATGACGAAGGTCATGAAGTGATCCCGCCGATCTACGATGAACTGGGTTATTCCTATGAGAAGCCCATCGTCTATGGTTATGCGAGTGCTGTACGTGACGGCAAGTTCGGCTTTGTCGATGCACAGGGCAATGAGACCTGTGACTTCGTCTATGCGAGCAATATCGTCCGTGACCGCGCGACATTTGCTGAAATCAAGAACCTGGACGGCACCATCATCGTGCTGAGCGCTGCTGTGGGCGAACTGCCCGAGCATTTCGTGGAAGTTGATTTCCCGACCTCCAGCGGCTGCCGCGCCTTTGTCGCCACCAACGCCAACAAGGAAAAGGCGATCATCGATATTTACGGCAACTATCTGCTGCCCTATACGAACCAGTATCGTTCCATCTATCTGAGCTATGACGGCACTGTCGCTCTGGTATATGCTGATGGCGTATACAGCGTTCTCCGCTTTGAGATTGCAGAGCCCGCTCAGGTCGTGGGCAAGGTAGATACCGCTCCTGCAAACGATGGTTCCTGGACCTGCGTGAACGGCCACAGCGGCAATACCGGCAACTTCTGCTCCGAGTGCGGCAGCCCGCGCCCTGAAGAGCCGGCCAAGCCCGCCTTCTGCCCGAACTGCGGCACGAAGCTGGGCGACAATCCCGGCAACTTCTGCCCGAACTGCGGCACGAAGCTGATCTGATAACCGAACACAATACGAGAGGGACCGTGAACACTCACGGTCTCTTTTAGAACGCCGGAAAAGCGGTACACAATGGGATCTTTGGTCCTTCACGCTTCCTTGCGGAGTGATATCTCGCCGCCCATGAGTATGGTTTACAGCTATACAGTGTAAATCTCATAGTGAAGAGATTCCAACCATGTATGCGAGCTATATATACTGGTTATTATCCGAATTCCTTAACGTTCCATGAACAACTGAATCCCTGCATATCTGCTGCCAAACGCGCATATTAAAGGAGCTGCAAGACATTTAGTCCTGCAGCTCCAGTTTGCTTTGTTCAGCTAACGCTTAGTCGAACGTATAGGGCTTGACCTGGCGTACCACGTCCATCACGGTGCCGTCACGGGCTTCGATGATGGCCACGACACGGTCTTCGAACTGTACGGGATCAGGAGTACCGACGATAGAGTACGCGATATCACGCAGCTCCTGGATCGTCATGGTCTTGATTCCGGCAGCCTTCAGAGCATCCACCAGATCCTGACGCTTGGGATTGACAGCAATGCCGTAATCCGTAACGACGATACCGATGGAATCACCAGGCGTTGTAACTGTTACGACCTTGTCGCAGATCGTGGGGATACGGCCGCGGATCAGCGGGGCTACAATAATGCAGCACTTCGCGCAGGCAGCGGTATCGGGATGTCCACCAGGAGCACCGCGCAGAACACCGTCAGAACCGGTGATAACGTTGACGTTGAAGTCGGTATCCACTTCCAGAGCAGAGAGCACGACGTAGTCAAGCATGTTGACGAATGCGCCCTTGTTCATGGGGTTGGCATATTCGCTGCAGCTGATCTCGAAGTGTCTGTCCGTGGAACGGAAGGAGGCGACAGCGCCGGTATCGAAGTCCTGGGTATCCGCGATACAGCGGATGTAGCCCTCGTTCATCATCTCGACCATGGGGGTAGAGATGCCGCCGATAACGGAATTGATCTTAATGCCAGCTTCCTGCAGCTTCTTCTTCAGGAAGAGCAGGGTGGCGATGGAAGATCCGCCGACACCGGTCTGGTAGTTGAAGCCATCCTTGAAGTAGGGCAGCGCGGCGATAACGTCTACGCAGCTTTCAGCAATGGACAGCTCACGGGGATCGGTCGTGATGCGGGCAGCTGCACTGGCGATCTTCTTGGGATTGCCGATCTCATCCACTACGACCACATAGTCAACATCGATGCCCTCAATGCTGCAGGGCTTGTTGGGGAAGGGGACCAGCGTGTCAGTAATGACAACGACTTTGTCTGCATAGCGGGCATCTGCCAACGCATAGGACAGGCCGCCGCAGTCGCTCTTGCCGCCCTTGCCGCTGGCATTGCCGTACGGGTCACTGGTCGGAGCGCCGATGAAAGCGACATCAATATGCAGCTCGCCGGTCTCAATGGCGCGGATACGGCCGCCGTGCGTACGGAGGATGGCGGGCTCCTTCAGCTTGCCGTGGGATACAGCTTCGCCGATGCGGTCACGAATACCGCTTGTGGTCAGACCGGTGACGATACCTTCTTCGATATAGTCAGCGACTACGTCAGCAGACTTACCGATTGAAGTGGTAGCCAGTTTGATGTCTTTGAAGCCCATGGCAGCGATGGTGCGCATGACCATATCGATGACATAATCACCATCACGGAAATGGTGATGGAAAGAAACGGTCATACCATCTTTAAGGCCGCACTTGCGGATAGCTTCCTCAATGGAATCTACAACCTTGTCACCGTGCAATACGACATTAGCGCGCACCTTCGGGCCAACCTTGGTGTACTCGTAATTTGCACGATATTCATTGCCCTGGAAGGGCTCCCAACCCGCATCAATCAGTTCCTGCGGGATCTCTCTATTCACAGCATTTTTCATGTTACAGATCCCCCTTGTATACGCCAGAGGCTTTCGCCAGCGCGATGGTGCGTTCTGCGCCTTCCACGAAGGCGATATCCAGCATCTTGCCATTGAGCAGGAAGATACCTACGCCCTTATCTGCATTGGCGCGGATAGCCATGACAACGCGTTCAGCCTGTTCGATCTCAGCCTGAGAAGGCGCAAAGATCTCGTGGGTGGGCTTGATCTGCTTGGGGCTGACAATGGATTTTCCATCAAAGCCCATATCCTTGATCAGGCGGGTTTCCTTGATGAAGCCTTCCATGTCATTGAAGTCTGTAAACACGGTATCAAATACCTGTACGCCGGCAGCACGGGCAGCCAGGACCATGTGTCCGCGGGCAGCCTGCATTTCGACGCCGTCTGCTGTGGGCTTGGTGTGCATGGTGCGGCGGAAGTCACCGCCGGACAGTGCGATACCGAACATGCGGGGAGAGGCTTTGCAGATCTCCAGTGCGTTCAGTACGCCATAGGGGCTTTCAAGAGCGGCCATCAGCAGGGTGGAACCCTCTTCAACACCGAACTCGCGCTCAGCGGCAAGCACTGCTTCTTCAATCGTTTTGACATCCTGGGCGGACTCGCACTTAGCGATACGGATACCATCTGCTCCGCCTGCTACGCAGACACGAACGTCTTCCTGCCAATGGGGCGTATCCAGAGCGTTGATGCGTACGAGACGCTCAGTACCGCGGAAATCTACGGTTTTCAGGATGTGATAAAGGGAGAAGCGGGCGGAATCCTTCTGATTCTCGGCAACAGCGTCTTCCAAGTCGATGATCAGGCTGTCGGGCTTATAGATATAAGCGTCCTTGACCAGACTCGGCTTCTGAGCGCTGGCGAACATCATAGTTCTTCTGAGACGGAACTTTTCGGGCTTGCTCATCTGACCGCCCCCTTCCACGGGATGTTCTTCTCGCTGGCATCTGCGGCACGGAATACAGCGCATTCCACGCGCGCTTTGATCGTGCAATCGAGAGCACCTTTATCCACGATCTTGACCTGAGCCTGCTGGACATCCAGACGTTCCAGTGTTTCCAGAACGGTGGCACGGATCTGGCGTCCGAACTGATTGAGCACGGAACTGGAGATGTCCAGGCCGATGCCGTTTTCGCCGGGCTCAATGCTGACCAGTACGTCACTGGATTCCAGTGTACCGGCCACGGATGAATGTTTGATTTCCATTATGAGTCCTCCAAAGACTTATTATTTTGTGACTGCTTGCTGCTTGTTGGCTTTGGACTTACCAATGAAGTAGCTGACGATGGTGTAGATCAGCAGGATAGCGAAGATACCGAAGAGCACCGCGAAGATCGGACGCTCGAAGAAGCGGAAGAAGTCATACTTCTTCATCTTCAGGCCGCGGCGCAGGTAATATTCGGTATCACTGCCCAGAACGAGGCCCAGGATCAGTGCTGTACTGTTGAACTTATACTTCTTGAAGTAGTAACCGAAGATACCGCCGATGATCATGATGATGATATCGAAGGGACGCGCCTGGTAGGCATAGCATCCGGTGACAGCCAGCATCGTGATCAGGGTGCCCAGGATGTAGTACGGAACACGCAGGACCTGTGCGAACACACGCGCAACGAGCAGCGAGATGAAGATCATCAGGATGTTCGCAAGGATCATCGAAGTGAAGGTAGCCGACAGATACTCAGGCTGCGCCTTGAGCAGCATGGGGCCCATCATGACGCCATGGATGGACAGAGCAGTCATCATCATGGCAGCAGCGTTACTTCCGGGAATACCCATAGCCAGCAGCGGCACCATGGCACCGCCGGTCGCGGCGTTGTTGGCAACTTCGGAAGCAGCAATACCATGTGTATCACCATGACCCATAAGCTCGGGCGTCTTGCTGAGCTTAGACTCGATGGAGTAGGACAGCCAGCTGGCGATTGTGGCACCGGCGCCGGGAACGATACCGACGAACGTGCCCAGAACACCAGAACGCAGGGCGGTCCACTTGAGGCTCCACAGTTCCTTGAAGGAAGCAAGCTTGGTCAGCTTAGCCTGGTTATCCTTGCTGTAAGCAGAGAAGTCAACATAGGTATGAATGTTGGACAGGATCTCTGCGATAGCGAACATACCAAGCATGAAGGGCAGTTCGGTAACGCCGTCCAGCAGGTTGGAGTTGCCGAAGGTGAAGCGCGGTACAGAAGAGAAGCGGTCCATACCGACTGTGCCCAGGAACAGGCCGATCAAGCCGGAAATGAAGGTGTTGACCTTGTTCTTGCTGTCGATGAAGGTCAGCAGGGAGAGGCCTAGGAAGCAGACCATGAACTGTTCAGCAGCATTGAACTTGAGAGCCAGGCTCATCAGGGGCTGCGTGAGCAGGAACATGATGATAGCAGAAACCAGGCCGCCCAGTGCGGAACCGATCAGGGCGACGCTCAGCGCACGGCCAGCTTCGCCTTTCTGCACCAGGGGATATCCGTCCAGCACTGTTGCGGCGCTTGACGGTGTACCGGGAATCTTGAACATGATTGCCGTGATACTGCCGCCCGTAATGGAAGCGCAGTAAACTGCAGCCAGGAAGGCAATGGCAACCACGGGATCCATGGAATAAGTGAAACTGATACACAGAACGATGGACATGGTGGCGCTGATACCGGGCATGGCACCAAACACAACGCCCATGGTGACGCCGGCGGCAATCCAGAGCAGTACATCAGGCCGGAAGATCGTCTGTACACCTAACCATAACAGGTTCATCTCATATCCTCCTTCCGTCAGACAAGGTACTCAAGCCACTTGCTGATCTGCTCCAGCGGACCATAGCCGCGCGGGAGACTGACGCCAAGGCCCCAGCTGAAGACGATGAACAGCGCAACGGTAATGCATACGCTGCCCAGAATCATCTTGCCGGCATGGCGTGCGCCCAGCAGCCACATCACGCAGATGCAGAACACGATAGTGGTCAGGATATACCCGCCGTAAGGCAGCAGTGCTGCGTATACGAACAGCAGGATAAAAGCAGCGAACAGACGGAGATTCCCCTTATCCTTCAGGAAGGAAAGGTCAAAGTTGAACTTTGTTCCCTTGGGGAGCTTACGAATCAGGTTGATCAGTTTGACCGCCAGCAGAATGACCAGCACGATCATGATGCCCATGGGCCAGTAACGTGCGAGCACATCCTTACCATCGACGGGAATGGAAGCGGAAACAATGGCCATAACGATACAGGCAATCAGTAGCAGCCCGTTGAATACGATTTCGGCCACAAACGCACACCCCTTTCAGAGTAGGATTAGCAAGGAAAAAGAGGAGCCGCTCTCCTCTGTTGTCGCCAAGAAGAAAGCGGCTCCCAGATAGTCATTACTGAGCGTTCAGCTCAATGGTGGAATCATAGGTGTTCTTCAGGACAGCAGCCAGCTCTTCGGTGGTCCAAACATAATCGTTGGTCATGCCGTTCTGAGCAAGCCAATCCTGCCATTCGGGATCCTGCACAGCGCGCTGTACGGCGGCAGCAAAGGATTCGATAGCGGCATCGGGGGTGCCTTCCAGAGCGGTGAAGACGCGGTAGTAGCCCAGAGTGCTCTCAACACCGATTTCAGCAGTGCAGGGAACATCAGGATACGCTTCGTTGCGCTGGCCAGCGCAGGTAACCAGAGCATACAGGTCGCCAGACTCGGCATAGGCACCGGCGTCAGACCAGGTGTTCATGCAGATGTCGATGTCCTTGGAGATAACGGAAATGTAAGCTTCGGAAGAGTCAGAGGTGATCCAGTCGAATTCAACGCCCGCGCTCTTTTCGAACTCAGCGATGACGGCGCCGGAGATGCCCTTCGGGGAGTCAACAGCAACGGTGACTTCGCCGGGATGCTCTTTGGCGTACTTGATCAGTTCATTGACATCATTGCCCCAGGGAGCGTCGGTGCGGCCGAAGAACATGCCTTCTGCCATGACCAGACCGGAAACGGGCTTCAGAACGTCCATGAGCTTGAAACCGGTGAACAGGCCCTGCGCATCAGAGATGATGGCGGTGGGAGCGGTGAACTGGAAAGCAAAACCGTCATTGGTGGAGTTGTAGCTCCAGGTGTAGCCGGAGATGCCTACGTTACCGGACTTGTTCTGCACAGTGATGGTGGTGCCGAGCTCTTTGCCCAGGTAGGTCGCGAACTTGCGGATGGTGGTGTCAAGGCCGCCGCCTTCACCAGCGGGAACCATGATCTCGACGCGCTGATTCCAGACCCAGTCTTCAGCCATGGCAGTGCCAGCGAGAGTGGCCAGCATCAGGGCGGCCATCAGGATTGCAAAGAAACGCTTCATTTGAGTTGCCTCCTCAATTTATATTGAAATGCGATACGCATTTCTTACAGATTAACATCCAGCAGAATCAGCGGTCTGTGCTGCTGGCAGCCGTACAGGTCTTCATCCAGGAAATCTCCAGAAGGTGCCTTGCGCGGCATAGAGAACTTGATAGCATTCGCCAGGGGCAGTACATAACGCTGCACTTCTTCTTCCCTGCGACCGTACAGGGCAGCGATGCGCGCGGTTTCCAGCGCGCCGCTGGCGAGCACCTGTTCGAAGCTTTCATGATCAGGGAACAGGATATCCATGGTGATCATGAACGGTCCGGCGTTCTTGGAACGGATCAGGCTTGCGATCTCATACAGTTTCTTCAACTCGAACGCCTCCCTTACAGATCGTAGTATGTGAACCGGCAGGTCTCCAGCGGGTCATTCACATCGATGACGTGGTTGAGACAGAAGCTGTAGGTAGCACCGCCGTTCATGGTCTGCAGTGTGGGCGGAGAGAAGGGGAATGCGGTCTGGCTTTGTCCGCCGACCCAGGCGGGAATGGGTACGTGCAGGGCGGTGTGCCAGATGTTGGAGATGATTCCGTCAGCGTCTTTTTCCCGAAGCGTGACGATATCGAAGAGCACGCCTACTGTTTCGGTGTCCGGATCCTTGGGGTTCCCGTAGATGATCGTGCGGTAGCGATAGTCCTTGTCCGGTTCAAGCCCCATTCCTTGGCGAATCTTGTCGAAGGAATCCTGCTTTACCTTTTCCATCCAGGTATCCATCTGCTGCAGGATCAGGGGATCAGAAACACCGGCAATGGCAACGCGGCGGTAGCCTTCGAACCGTACGCCTTCAAGCTTGATGGTATACGGCGTTTTTTCAAAGCGTGTGCCTGTAATCTTAACGCGACGATCATTCTCTGCTTCATAGCAGGAAGTGTCGGTATAAGTCGTGATGCCCGGCTCTACGAGCTTGAACGGATTGACGTTCTCATACAGGGTATGGGATACGATGGAAACTGGGGATACGGCCATTTCAGGATTGCCCGGCTCCATACTGGCAGAGTCCTCGCGCACCCAGGCAAGCATGGCCCCGTGACGTTTTTCAAAGACGGTGGCAAGCGTACCGCATTCCAGTACTTTGCCGGCGTGCCAGGCGAAACCGTTATCGATTCCGTTCATCATGGGTACTGCGGCATAGATCGCGGTATCGGACGAACGTCCTGCGATGACGACCTGTGCGCCATCGCGGATCGCTTTGATGTAGGGTTCCGCACCAATGACGGAAATGCAGCGCGTCAATGTCTTCAGGTCATTTTCAGTGAATTCGGGCGATCCTTCCAGAGGATGGAACCGACCGGCGTCCATGTATTTCTTCAGCTGCTCTCTGGTGATTTCAGTCTTGATTTCCGCAAGCTTGAAATGAATCTTGTTTTCAGAAGCGATCTCGCGGACGATCTCGATCATCCAGTCGACGTTCGGATCAGCACCCGCTGTACCGGCAGAACCGATGAGAACGGGGATACCGCGCTTGATGCCTTCGGTGATCATGAGCTCCAGATCACGCTTGGCTGCCTTGCGGTTCATGCGCGGTACGCCTGCGCCGGGGAAAAACGGTCCGGAATCGGTCGTGCCGGAATCGCAGCCGATCACATCAGGATGCTTTTCAAGGGCCGCATAAAAACCAACTTTGTCAAAAGAGGATCCCAGCATACCGGCTGCGGCGAGAACACAGATTTCCTTTTTCATCCTAAAACAATCCTTTTTCGAGTCGGTCTGCTAAATAAAATTTCGAGCAACAGTCGATAAAACTTGACAATTGTTTTATTTGACCAAAGTATATCATTGATTTTTCATCTTTGGAAGCATATAATCTTTTTAACGGTATAAAAATTTTTTAGAGCGGTGATATAAATGGAACGCACTGACTGGGTCTTGCTGCAGAAAATTTATCATGAGCATAGCATGTCGAAGGTTGCAGAGCAGATGTTTGTCTCCCAACCGACAATCGCTTATCGTCTAAAAAAGATTGAGGATGAGTTCAAACAGTCACTGTTTATCCGCGATAACCACGGCGTCCGTCTCACCAATGCCGGAGTGCGCCTGTACAGCTATGCTGAGCGTATGCTGAGCCTCGAGGAAGAGATCAACAGCAGCGTCCAGGGAATCCATGCCGATTATTCAGGCCACATCACGCTGGGCGCCACATCCACTTTTACCAATTATTATCTTTGCGATCAGCTGAAATCATTCAATGAAGCATATCCCGGGATCGAGGTAGCGATCGAGATTTCACCCTCCAACCGTCTCTATGAGCGTTACAAGACGAATAAGAACTCACTGATCATCGTTCGCGGCAATGATTATAACGAGTCACCGGATTCCTGTGTGACTCTGATAGAGGAGCCGCTGATTGCCATCGCGCCTGAGCAGATCACCATGAAATATCTGCGAACACACCCGTTTATTGTCAACAGTCTGACACATAACATGCCGATTGACTCCATGATCGCAGAGTGGATCCAGCACAACTTCGAACAGCCGCCGGAAGTGGCCAAGATCCAGATCTCCGCTGACTCACGCATCATGGTCCAGCTGGTCAAGAAAGGTTTCGGCTGGTCGATCATTTCACGCTCACGCCTTCAGGAAAGCGATATTCTGTACAGCATGCCGATCTTCCGTCCGAACGGTGAGCCCTATCATTTCAAAACGCAGGTCTTGTTCAAGCCTGAACTGCGACATCAGGAGCCTTACAGCGTGTATATCTCACACCTGGTTAATTATTTCATGGCCAATAAGATCAAAATCTGATTTGATACGGAAAACCGTGCCCGGTTCACTATGGATGAACCGAGGCACGGCTTTTTTCATTTGCTTTGAAGAACCTCATTTGAACCAGGCGTCAGGCAGATAACTGCGCTGGTTCTCCAGCATATCCCTGAACAGTGCTTCTCCGTCCGCAGGCGTGACCGCACCCATCTGCGGGTCATTCATAAAGGTCGTAAAGGCCAGTGTGCGGTCACATGTCATTGCGGCGTGCAGAGTATTTTCCTGGTTATATACGTGGCGCGCTACCAGCGGCAGGATGTTTTCGGGAACCGGTCCCGCATGAACGGGTTCGATACGGTCGTAGCCGAACAGCGCATTTGCTTCCACTACGGCTCCCTTGGGCAGGTTTTCGATCTGCCCTCTGTTGGGAATATTCACATTGCTGATCAGGTCACCAAGCCCCAGCAGCGCTTTAATCAACAGATGCCCTTCTTCTCCCGAAGTCTTGAGAGAAATGCTTTCCGCACCGGAAATGAGGTCATCCGAGCGCTTCAGGCGCGCCTTCAGATCTGCTTCCCGCCAATCCACTGAGGTCAGTGCGAAGAGCCATTCCTTTACTGTTTCCGGGCTGCGTGTATACCAGGAAGGCATGAACTCTGCCAGATGCCGGTCTCCTGCTGCTGCAATCGCGCCGTAACGGTTGAAAAGATCAAACTTCACCCGGTGTGCGCAGGCGAATGAGTTGTTCATCCAGTTGTTGTCCAGACCTTTGGTATAGCCGCCTGCGTACTTTCTTGCGAAATCGGCGTACAGAGGCATCAGGTCCATGCCCTTCCAGGACGCGCGGGTAAACCATGTAAAGTGATTGATTCCGACGACTGTCGTATAGATATCCTGCCGTTTCACGCCTTGGGCAATGCCCACATCCTCAAGCATCGTGGCAAGCAGGTGCTGGGTGCCGAATACCTCATGACAGCACCCAAATGCTTTGATCCGAGGGAATACTTCATAGAGCGTGCGGATGCACAGTGTCATGGGGTTCGTGTAATTGATGACCCAGGCATCGGGGGCATAATCCCGTATCGCCTCGCCGATCTCCACAAACATGGGGATCGTACGCATGGCCCGCATGAAACCGCCGGGACCTACCGTATCGCCGACCGGCTGGTATACGCCTACGCGCTCGGGGAGATGCACATCGCTCCGCATTTCCCGGAATGTTCCGGGCAGGATGGAGATCACGACAAAATCCGCACCGGTCAGAGCGGCTTTCAGATTGTCGGCCACTTCAAACTCCCAATGCGATTTTGCGTCCGGATGCGCACTGATCTTTTCCCCGATGATCTTGTTGCGCCGTGCAGCTTCATGGTCGATATCATAAAGCCTGACGGTGCCGGAGATCTGTTCGTCGCAAGCGATATCGGTCATGAATCCCCAGGCCCATCCTCTGGAACCTCCGCCAATGTAGGCGACATTCAGACCGCTTACACAATCATTCTGATGCCGGATCATTTCAGCCTCTCCTGCTTATTTCTTTATTTCGAGAGCGAGCTTGTATGCGTCTGCGATCTCGGGGAACTCCATCTGCCGGATGGTCTTATCGGTGATGGGCTCCTTCAGGGACGGCGGCTGATGGATCAGCAGGCGGTGCGGGAGAAACATGAATAAGCCATCGCGGGAGAACTTGACTACTGCTGTGTACGAGGTGTCCCGCATCAGCCGGTCCAGGAGCGCAAACGCGTCTTCTGACAGTTCAGCGTTGCCTGATGCGCTGTAGAGGACCACGCCTTCCGGCAGTTCTGCAGATACAGAGCAGCTTTTGAACCCCTGTTCATCAAGCCAGCGTTCGTATTCGCCGTTATAGATCATTTCACCCTTAACGGCATAGATGGTTTCAGGCACAGTACTCTCGAACGTCTGGCCAAGCCAGCAACCGCTTACAAAGGTCGTCCTTCCGCCGCGGTTCACGGGCACGGTCGCGTCGAGCGCAGTCGCTTTGATCCCGGAGCAGCGACCAGTTGCCAGACAGCGGGCAAGAAGCTTTCCCTTGGTCGGTTCGGGCATGAGCAGATGCTCTTTCAGCAGCGGAATCTCATCCGCCTTGGCACGGTAACTGAAAGTGACAGGTTCAAACATCTCCATAAAGCGCTGCACGCAATATTCCTGCCATTTTCGCGCATATTGTGTGAACGTGGGCTTGATGATCACGTAGTACACAATCAGGATCAGCGGGATTATGATGAATGCGAATTTGATCCCCGTAAGCCCCATAAGCGCGAGGATTGCGACGGCGCCGATACCGAATGCCAGGTACAGGTTGCGACAGCGGTTCCGCTGCCCGTCGAAGTTTTTGACGGCATCAATGATGTTCATCATATGCAGGACCTCTTTTACAGTATTCCGCCGAACAGACGGACGAACAGTGAAATGATATGCGGGAAGAAGATGACGACACCGATCAGGCGCATCACGTGAATGACACTGACTTCGGGATTCGTGATGCCCAGGTCAGCCGAGATCAGCGCCATGTCCGAAGCACCGGCAGGCGTAGACGCAAGCATAGCCTCTGCCCGGTTCAGACTGGTGAGCTTTGAACTGACAATGCCCATAACAAAGCAGTTCAGACTGAAACCGATGACCAGCACGATCGCAGCCGGCCACATGACCGTAAGCTCTGCCACGTTCTGCCGTGTAAAGCAGGTTCCGATATATACGCCAGTCAGGACCTGAGCGATTCTGCGAATCCAGACCGGGATATATGTACGCCCGCCGAGGAACTTGTATATAATCACGGCGACGACGGAAAAGAGGATCGTGCCGGCAGGAATACCGGTCATCTTGCCGAGAATGCCGGCAGCCGCGGCAATAGCCAGCGTGATAAGCAGATCCTGTACACTGCCTTTTGCTTTCTGACGCTTGGCGCCTTCTGACTTTACTCCGGGGTTCTTCTTAATGAAAACAGATATCAGGGAGGGGAAGACCGCGAATCCGATTACAAGCCTGACAAACTGCATGGCTGCGACCTTGGTCACGTCAGCACCCATTTCTACGGCAATGATCGGGATATCTGTCATACCACCTGGCACACAGCAGAACAGTGCAGTCAGCAGTGAAACACTTGGAGTGATCAGGCGGATGATGACGCCACAAATAAGATTGAGCAGCAGATAAGATATCATGACCAGCAGGTACGGCTTGATAAGTCTTGGGAAACGCCTGAGATCTTCTTTTGTGACCGTGCTCGCAATATATCCGCCAGCCAAAATCTGTGTCATGGTGCGCATGGGCGATGGCAGATACATCTTCCCTGTGAAGATGTTTGCAGCGGCGACTGCAATCATCGCGCCCATGATCATTCCGGCGGGGAACTTCAGCTTAAACAGCAGAATGCCGCCAGCTGTGCCGATGGCCAGCGAGAGCAACAGAAAAAGCCAATTCTCCACCGTGTTTTCTCCTTTATATAACAGGATCAGTAATGCACGACGTCTTTTTCACTCTGGATACGCTTGACGACTGGTGCAGCCTCAGGACTCATGAACCACTGCCAGGTGCTTTCGGGCACAAGACTGCGGAAACCTTCGAGATCACCCTGTTGCAGACACTTGCGTGCGGTTGAGGCGCTAATAGCCTTGCCGTTCAGTTCCTTGCGGGGAATGATATGGCAGGCAATGCCCGCGTTGGTCAGTTCCTCAAGCATGACACGGTTATAGATCCCGGTCACCTGACTGGTCGGCTCTTCACCTACATATCGCGCACTGAGATTCAACTTCTTTGCGATCTGCAGGAAGGTCTGCAGGTCAAGCCGGGCCTGGCTCTCGATGACTGTCTCAGAATCCTTGAGAAAATAGCTGGGGAATGTCGCACTCGAGATCATGTACGGGCCGCAGTCATGCAGGATGACATTGGGAAGATGTGCAACGCCTTGCGCGACCAGCTGTTTACGCACGGAAGCGGGCACCAGACTTGCGTCCTCACTGACGACGAACAGGTGCAGGGTATCACACTGTGCGGCGGCTGTTTCCACCAGGTACTGATGTCCAAGTGTGAATGGGTTTGCATTCATGACGATAGCGGCAGATACTCCCTCACTGCGTGCAGTAGGGGCCAGTGCGGCGAGATAGCCCGCGAAACCGCTGCGGCGGTTTTCCATGAATACGAGCTTGCCCGGAACGCGCGCGATCTCAAAGAAGCCAAGATCGTTAAAGAACTTGCTTGTGGACGGTTTTGTATACAGGAAAAGATGCGTGTTCCCACGCGCTGCTTCGACTTCCATGAGGTGGGAGAGAATCTCGTTGAGAAGACCTTCACCCTGGTGCGAATGGTCTACCGCAAAACAGCGCAGCGTGTTGCCAAAGCAGCTCGCCGTGCCGATCACACGGAACTCGTCATCGAACATTGCACAGATGTAGTCGAGGTTCTTGTCGCGCTGGATGCCTTCTTGTTCGAGCAGCTTATCGATCTGCGCGAGTGTGCGGGAATCATTGGGGTAGACTTCGGCGATACTGTAACTCATTGATTATCCTCCTCCAGACCGTACAGAAGATAGCATAGCGCAAGCAGATCGGCGCTTCCGCCGGGAGAGATGTTTTTACTGATCAGTTCCTGGTCAAAAGCGGCCAATGTATCTACTGAAGGGACGCTTTCCTCATTAAGCAGCGTACCGGCTTTCTGCATAACTTCTTTTAAGGCGTCCAAGTTACTGCGGTGGATTATGTTGGTATCCGTATTATGCGCCATGAGTGCGAGCAATGCTGCGCATCCGGCATCGTTTATACTGTATCCCTGAGCCAGTGCGGACTTGAGCGTGGGATACCCGTACTCACGGACCAGCGGGAATCCCTGTTCCGCTTCGCCGCGTACGCCTTTGATCCCATGCTCGAGATACAGTTTCTGTCCGAAAGTCTTGGCGTTTTCCGGAGACAGATCTCCGAAATCGCCTTCGGTCAGGCCCTGCGTCATGGCAGCGACGGCATTCAGAAGCTTATCTGTCTGCCAGTCACTGCGTTCAAGACGCCCGGCGGCCGCGCAGAGGATACCAAGCGAGAAGATTGCGCCTTTGTGTGTATTGACCCCCTTGGTCGCTTCGAGCATCGTGCCCTCGGCAATACGTCCGGGCATACGCAGCGCTTCAAAGACAGCCGGTGCTTCCTCGTCGGACATCAATATTCCGAGTTCGGCACACTTGGCGAAGTAAGGGGAGAGCGCAGCAACACTTGCGGCAAAAGTGAATACGTCCATATCTCGATGACTGCCGCTGTTCATGCGGTCAACGAGCCCGGGCTTGGGCGAGGTCAGAACTTCATACTGCAGTGCCTGGCAGGCGAGCCGCGCTATGGTATCGCGCTTGTCTGCGCGAACTGCCTCAAACAGGATAGAGTCGGTCTTCTGACGGAGCTCGGCGACTGAATGTGTACGTGAGCGCGCGCAGGCCTGAGCACTGTTTCCGCAGATAAGGCATTTGCGCCCCTCAAGCCCGATCTCCTGACGTTCGACCTTAGTCCCATCTGGACGCAGCACGTCAAGATCGAAGAGCCGTCCTACGGCGTCTCCT
>JAEEGL010582155.1_pt1 | contig 17666 bp, 20 predicted proteins | sample 9134231 | NCBI WGS metagenome assembly JAEEGL01 (sample SAMN16246548, study PRJNA631951) | gut metagenome | biome: gut microbiome; feature: rumen; material: fiber-attached | host: Bos | place: Iran: Karaj | collected 2018-10 | reverse complement strand
GCATTCTTAGGTAGTATGGCTGCTGCATTCTCTGGTGCACTTAGTGCTTCAGTTGGTTATTTAGGATTAATCATGGGTGCTATTCTAGCTGGTTTAGTTTATGTAATCATCGCAGTAGTTGTTAAGTACGCTGGTACAAATTGGATTAATAAGATTATGCCTGCTGTTGTAATCGGTCCAACAGTAGCAATTATCGGATTATCATTAGCAGGAAATGCTGTTGGTGATTTATTTAAAGGTATCACTCACTATGAATTCGATGCAGTTCATAATATGGATGTTCTTGTTTATGATACAAACACTTATTTAGCTTTAGTTACAGGCTTAATTACTATGTTTGTAACAATTATTATTTCAGTATTTGCTAAGAAATTCTTAAAAGCAATTCCATTCATTATTGGTATTGGTGCTGGTTATTTATTCGCTACAATTTTCACATTAATTGGACTTGGTGCTGGAAATGGAGCATTACAAGTAATCAACTTTAGCTTATTTGAAAATATGCAATGGATTCCTGATTTCACATTTATTAAGGCATTTGGTGCATTTACAGAATTCGCTTCTGCTGGTGACTTCTTCTCATATTTCGGTACTATTGCTGTTGCATTTATACCTGTTGCATTCGTATGCTTCGCTGAGCATATCGCAGACCACAAGAACTTATCAACTGTAATTGGTCATGACCTACTTACTGATCCAGGTCTTTCTAATACATTATTAGGTGATGGTATCGGTTCTATGGCTGGTGCTTTCTTTGGTGGATGTCCAAATACTACTTATGGTGAATCTGTAGGTTGTGTTGCTATTTCTAAAAATGCATCAGTTATTACAATTTTCGTAACTGCTATATTATGTATTGTATTATCATTCATAGCTCCATTTGTTACACTTCTTGCAACAATTCCAAGCTGTGTAATGGGTGGCGTATGTATCGTATTATATGGTTTCATCGCAGTATCAGGATTAAAGATGATTCAAAATGTAGATTTAGGTGATAATAGAAATCTATTTGTTGTATCAGTTATCTTAATTTGTGGTGTTGGTGGCTTAGTTGTATCATTCGGCAAGGTTACAATCACAGAGGTTGCTGCTGCTTTAATTTTAGGTATCGTAACTAACTTAATCTGCAATATTGGTAGAAACAAAAAGGATGTAGCTTTAGAATCAGCTACTACTTCTAATGAGGAAGCAAATGCTGCTCCTGTCGAAGAAGAAAAAGCCCCAGAAGTTGGTGAACCAACTACTACTGAGGAAAATACTAAAGAAGAGTAAAAAACAAAAATTTGGAGGTATAAAATATGTTACATGTTATTAATCATCCAATCATCACAATGAAGTTAAATACTATGCGTGATGAAAATACAAAATCAAAGGATTTCAGATCTATTCTTAATGAAATAGCATCATTAATGACATATGAAATATTTAAGGATTTACCACTTGTTCCAACTGGTAAAAAAATAAAAACACCTACTGGTTGTACAGTAGATGAAATGGTTTCAAAATATAATATCGTTATCGTACCTATCCTAAGAGCAGGTATCGGTATGAGTGATGGTGTTATCGATATGATTCCTACAGCTAAGATTGGTCATATTGGTCTATATAGAGATGAAAAGACTTTAGAGCCTGTAGAATACTACTGCAAGCTTCCTAAGGTTGAAAATCCACTTGTACTTGTTTGTGACCCAATGCTTGCTACTGGTGGTTCTGCATCAGACGCAATTAAGCTTATTAAGGCTAAGGGATATAATAATATTAGATTATTAAATCTTGTTGGTGCACCTGAAGGTATTAAGAAGGTTGAAAATGATCATCCAGATGTTGATATTTATATCGCATCAGTTGATGACAAATTAAATGATAAGGGTTATATCTTACCTGGTCTTGGTGACTGTGGAGATAGAATCTTCGGAACATTATAATAATAAAGGAGCTTAGTTAATTCTAAGCTCCTTTTTAAAATATTAAAAGTAATACAAATACTACTAAAACTGATGCTAGTGCTACTACTATTAGCTTCTGTCTAAAGAATGATAATACTAGTGCTACAGAAGTTCCAATTGCTGCTATCCACATTTCACCAATGAAATATAGAATAAACGGGAATGTCATTGCAGCTAAGACTGCATATGGAACATAAAATAAGAACGATTTAATGAACCTATTTTCGATTTTTTTATTAAATAGGGCAAGTGGTATAGCTCTTGGAATATAAGTCACTAAAAAGAGAATAATCATGCAAATAACATTATACATCGCTATCACCTTCCGTTTCTTCTATCTCAGGTGATTTTTTATCCTCTACTGGGAAGAATATTGCCCCAATAAGCGCAGATATTACTGTTGCTATAATAATCTTAAAGCCAAGGCCAATCTCCTTAATAAACGGAACATAAAAGAATATTGAGCTTATTGCTGTTGCGATTAGTATTACAACAAGTATTGGCTTTGATCTTTTAGCATCAGGTATAATTATTGCGATAAACATTGCATATAGGGCAATCCCCATCGCATCAAGTAAATCTTGGTTAAAAAATTGTGCTCCAAAGGCTCCTACTATAGTACCAGAAACCCAACCAACAAATGGTAAGGATATTAAACCTAGCATATATTTAAACGTGAGCTTATGTGGGCTTGTAATACTTAAGGCATATACCTCATCTGTGATTCCAAATCCAATTATTAGCTTTTTGGCAATATTCATACTTGGATCTAGCCTTTGAGTTAAGGATATACTCATAAGCGCATATCTTAAATTAATTAAGAATACTGTTAATGCGATTTCAAAATATGATGCATTCTGAAACATTAATTGAACACCAGCGTATTGACCTGATGATGTTAGGTTTGTCGCTGAAATTATTGTTGCCATAAGTGGTGTAATTCCTTTAGAAGCCATTACACCAAAAGAAAAAGACACGGCAAAATAACCAAGCGCTACAGGTATTCCTTTTTTCATTCCTAATAAAAATGCATTCATCTTTCTACCTCGCAAAGACAGTATCTATTTTATCATAGTAAAATATTTATACAACAAAAAAAACACCTCTTATGAGGCGCTTTAATTTTATAAATGACCAGCTTGTGCTTTCTTTAGGTTTTCGTGAAGCTCTTTTTCCTTTTGAGAGAAATCAACACTTTCTTGTTTATTTCTTTCAACTCTTTCAGCTCTAACCTTATCTAGGTGTTCTTTTGCAGATTCTGCTGATCTACCTATATGAGCTTCCTGAACTAACACTACTGCTTCATTATTATTGAATTCAAATATACCAGATACTACTGAAACAAAGAACTCATCCTTATCTTTAACTAGTTTAATATAACCTTCATCAAGTACAGATACAATAGGAACGTGATCTGTCATTACAGCAAATTCACCATCAGCTTCGGAATGTACAACTACATAATCAACTATATCATCATATAAATTGCCACTATGTGTTGATACTACAATTCTCATTATTTAACCAATTCCTTTGCCTTTTTGATAGCGTCATCTATTGTACCAACTAAACGGAATGCCTCTTCTGGTAAATCATCATGCTTACCATCAAGGATTTCTTTAAATCCTCTTACAGTTTCTGAAACTGGAACATAGGCTCCAGGAACACCTGTAAATTGACCTCCTATAAACATATTTTGAGATAAGAATAGTTTTACACGTCTTGCACGATGAACGACTAATTTATCCTCTTCAGATAATTCATCCATACCTAAGATTGCAATAATATCAAGTAATTCATTATATCTTTGAATAATTTCTTGGACTCTACGTGCAACCTCATAATGCTCCTCACCAACAATTGATGGTTGTAGGGCACGAGATGTTGATGCAAGTGGGTCTACTGCTGGATAGATACCTTCTTCTGTAAGCTTACGAGAAAGGTTTGTTGTTGCATCTAGATGTGTAAATGTTGTAGCTGGTGCTGGGTCTGTATAGTCATCAGCTGGAACATATATTGCTTGAATAGATGTAATTGATCCACTCTTTGTAGATGTAATACGCTCTTGTAGCTTACCCATTTCTGTTGCTAGTGTTGGTTGGTAACCAACGGCAGATGGCATACGTCCTAAAAGTGCTGATACTTCTGAACCTGCTTGAGTAAAACGATAGATATTATCAATGAATAATAATACATCCTGATGTTCTTGATCTCTAAAATATTCAGCCATTGTAAGACCAGTTAAGGCAACTCTCATACGAGCTCCTGGTGGTTCATTCATTTGACCAAAGGCCATGGCTGTATTTTTAATAACTCCTGATGCACTCATTTCTTGATATAAGTCATTACCCTCACGAGTTCTTTCACCTACACCTGTAAATACAGATATACCATTGTGCTCTTGTGCAACGTTATGAATTAATTCTTGGATTAGTACTGTTTTACCTACACCGGCACCACCGAATAGACCGATTTTACCACCCTTAATATAAGGTGCTAATAAATCTACTACCTTAATACCAGTTTCAAGGATTTCAACAGATGATGATAATTCCTCAAGCTTTGGAGCTTCCTTATGTATTGGCATTCTTTCAGCCTTTACCTCACCCTTACCATCAATTGCTTCTCCAAGTACATTAAATACTCTTCCTAGAGTTTCTCTTCCGACAGGAACAGATATAGGAGCCCCCATTGCTTCTACATTCATTCCTCTAACTAAACCGTCAGTTGAATCCATCGCAATAGTTCTTACTTTACTATTTCCTATATGTAAGGCTACTTCAAGTGTTAAATTGATTGCAACACCATTATTTTCTTCTTTAGATACACAAATCTTAAGTGCATCATTTATCTTTGGTAATTCGCCAGATTCAAATAATACATCAACTACTGGTCCCTTTACCTCGACAACCTTACCTGTCACTATCATCGCCTCCTATCGCATTAGCTCCACCAATAATATCAATTAGCTCGTTAGTTACAACTGCTTGGCGGGCTCTATTATATAATAATTCTAATTTTGCTATTACATCGTTTGCATTATCTGTTGCGTTTTTCATTGAATTCATACGCATAGAATGCTCTGATGTTTTAGCATCTAATATTATTCCATAAATAATATCCTTAACATATAAAGGTAATAATAAATCTAAAGTCTTTTCAATTCCGTTTTCATAAACGAAATCAATAGGCTTTATATCACCATCAACCTTTTTGATTGGAAGTAATTCCTCAAATGTTACTTCCTGAGTTAAGCTATTAACAAAGTGATTATATACAATCACTAGCTTATCTATTCTATTTGATAAATATTCATCAATAAATTTCTTAGTTATTGGTTCAATATCTACAAATACAACATCATCTCTAACTAAGGTAGCCTCATTATACATTATTGGATATTTTCTTTTCTTAATGTAAGAAAATCCTTGCTTACCTATAGCACCAACAATAAATTCATCATTTGATTTATGGCATTTTAATCTTTCTTCTAGTGCCTTAAATATAGATGAATTATAGCTTCCTGCTAAACCCTTATCTGATGTGATAATTAGATAAGCAGTTTTATTAACAGTTCTTTCCTTTAATAGTGGATGAAGATATTCATCATCAGCCTTAGACACTATTTGGGCAACCATTGATGCAATTCTTGCCATAAAATCCTTATATGATTTATATGTCTTTTCAGCCTTTTTAACCTTTGACTGAGAAACCATATACATAGCCTTAGTTATTTGAGCTGTTGATTTTGTAGAATTTATTCTAGATTGAACCTGACGTAGTGAGTTTGCCATAAATTACCCCCTACATAAATCTTTTCTTTAATTCCACAAAATAATTATCAAGTTTATTTGTATCAGGTAATACCTTAGTATCTCTAATTTCAGTTGCTAAAGCTATAGCCTCATCATTAGTCTTCATTTCTTGGTAAAGTAATGATTCAAATCTCTTTAAATCATCAACTTCAATACTATCTAGGTGACCATGAGTTAAGGCATATAAGATCATTGCCTCTTCTTCCATAGCTATACCTTGATGTAGGCCTTGCTTTAGGATTTCTTGAGTCTTTTTACCTCTATCAAGTCTAGCCTTAGTTGATTGGTCTAGATCAGAACCAAATTGAGCAAATGATTCAAGCTCACGATAAGATGCTAAATCTAGTCTTAGTGTTCCTGATACCTTTTTAATTGCTTTTGTTTGGGCAGCACCACCAACACGTGATACAGATAGACCTGCATTAATAGCTGGTCTAATACCCTTATAGAAATAATCTGATTGTAAATATATTTGTCCATCTGTAATAGAAATTACATTTGTTGGAATATATGCAGAAATATCGCCTGCTTGAGTTTCAATAATAGGTAGGGCAGTAATTGATCCTCCACCTAGCTTATCATTTAGCTTTGCAGCACGCTCTAGTAATCTTGAATGTAGATAGAATACATCACCAGGATAAGCCTCACGTCCAGGTGGTCTATGTAAAAGTAGACTCATTTCACGGTATGCAACGGCATGCTTAGATAAGTCATCATAAACAATTAATACATCCTTCTTTTGATACATAAAATACTCAGCTAATGTAACACCTGCATATGGAGCTAAATATAGCATTGGGGCAGGTGATGATGCTGATGCGGATACTATAATTGAATAATCCATTGCACCATTATCCTTTAATGTTTCATAAACATTAGATACTGTTGATTCCTTTTGTCCTATCGCAACATAGATACAAATCATTCCATTACCCTTTTGGTTTAGGATTGTATCAACTGCAATAGAAGTTTTACCTGTTTGTCTATCACCAATGATTAATTCTCTTTGACCACGTCCAATTGGAACTAGGGCATCAAGTACTTTAATACCTGTTTGAAGTGGTGTATCAACACTACTACGGTCCATAACACCAGTTGCTTTAACCTCAATTGGTCTTGTTTTTGTTGAAGAAATTGCACCTAAGCCATCAATTGCTTGACCAAGTGGGTTAATAACTCTTCCTAAAAATTCATCGCCAACTGGTACTTCAAGAATTCTTCCTGTACACTTAACTAAGTCGCCTTCTTTAACCTTTGATGATTCACCTAATAAAATAGCACCTACAACATCCTCTTCAAGGTTTTGTACCATACCATAAACATCATTAGGGAATATTAAAAGCTCACTCGACATAGCTTTATTTAAACCGTGTACAAGGGCAATACCATCACCAACTTGAACGACATGACCAACATTTTCAGTTTGAATATCATCTTTATAAGCCTTGATTTGTTCTTTAATTAGACTTGAAATCTCAGCTAAATTAATATTTGCCATGAAAATACCTCCTATAGTATCTCTTTTAATCTAGTGATTGATGACTTTAAACTCATATCAATGGATTCACCATTACATACAATTTGAATACCACCAATCAAATTAGGATTTACTATATTTTTTACTTCTAATTCTTTATCAGGATACTTTCCCTTTAATGTATCCTTAATATTATCAATATGCTTATCATCTAATTTTTTAACACTAAAAATATCAACGATAACTATATTTTTATCCTTACGAACAAACTTTCTATATTGATGTCCTATTTTTGAAAAATAGGATAATCTTTTATTATCTAAAAGCACCTTAATAAAATTAACGAATGTTGGATCAATAGATTTATAAACCTTATCTATTACATCCATCTTTTCCTTTTTATCAATATTAGGCGCCTCAAGTAGCTTTAAAAAATCTCCACTTAATGTATCAAGTAATTGTACAAAGTAGGAATTAAATAAATCTACCTTCTTTTCTTCTACTGCTATATCATAAATAGCACTAGCATATTCTTGGGCTATCATTCATTGATTGCCCCCTTTAAAATGTCATCAATAACATCTAAATATTTTTCTTGATTAATTTCTCTTCCGACAATCTTTTCAGCTGCTTCAAAGGCAATATCAACAACTTCTTTTCTAATTGCCTTTTCCATAGACTTCTTTTCCTCTAGAAGCTCTGTTTCTAAATTCTTAAGTCTCTTTTCAGCATCTGCCTTGGCTGATGCAATAATTGCCTCACCCTTAATATTGGCATTTTTCTCAGCCTCAGAAATCATTTCCTTAATCTTAGCTTGAGCTTCCTTATATTCTTCTTTGATACGAGCTTCATCTAAGGCTGCATTTTCCTTTGCAATCTTAGCATCCTCAAGCTCCTTATCAATTGCTTGTCTTCTTGTTTCAATAATATTTGTTATTGGTTTCCATAAAAAGAAACGAACTGCTAAAAATAGAAGAACAGTTGCTATCATTTGAATTCCAAAATCAACAGCGAATTGGAATGCTTGATCAGCTAGCGCTTGTGAATCTGATAAAAGCGCAATAGGACCAAGGCCATCTTGTACTGCTGCTGTTATTGCTTTTACGGCCATATCAAGTCTTTCTGATATGCTTGGCATCAAAAATAACATAGTCTTTTCTCCTTTCTAAGAATCTTTAATAGTTTATTATGCGAATACGATTAGAATTGCGATAATTAAACCATAAAGACCAGTTGTTTCAGATACTGCTTGACCAATAAGCATTGTTGTACGAATATTACCAGCCATTTCTGGTTGTCTTGCCATTGCATCAAGTGCATGTGCAGCAACATTACCTTCACCTATAGCGGCAGCGAAACCTGTAAATACGGCTAAGCCTGCACCAATATACTTTAGACCATCACCAGTTGTTAAACCAGTTGCTAAAAAGTTCATTACGTTGTTAAAAATTGTTAAAAAATCCATTTTCTTTCTCCTTAAAATTAACTATATATTTTTTCTTCATCTTTTACCTTCATCGAAGTAAAGATTACTGACAATATTACGAATACTGCTACTTGAATAATACTAAACGCTATATCAAATAACAGGTTGATAAGTGGCATCGCGACTACACCATACCATCCAAGTAAATATCTAACTAGTATTGAAATACAAGCACCACTTATAACATTACCAAATAAACGTAAGGATAGTGAAATCGGAAGTGTGAATTCACTTAATATGTTCATTGGTAGCATTACAGGTGTTGGATCTAAGAATCCCTTTAGATATCCTAAGAATCCGTTAGATGCTATACCTGTACCTTGAATTATAAAGAATGTTGACATCGCAAGTGCGAAAGTAACTACAACATAAGATGTTGGGTTTTCTAGTAAATAGACTGCCGATATATTCGCAAAGAATATAAATATTGTAAGTGCTATAAACCATGGCGAATAAAACTTCCATCTTTTACCTATATTTGTTTTTACATAACCATTCATCATATCTACAAGCCACATAAGTGGTATTAACCATTTAGGTGTTGGTTTCATTGGATCAATTCTTTTTATAAAGAATGATAATATGAAGAATATTATTATTAAACCACCAACTATATAAATTGTAGAAGCTATTGGGCTTAATGGATCGAAATTATATGTCAATCCACTTAAAATTCCCACCAAGACCACCTTCTTTCTTTAATATTAGGATAAATACGATAAATATAACTTTAATAAATACATATCCAGATAACATTAATATAACCATCTCTAGTGATTTCTCACCATTTGGTATATTTGATAGGAAGCATATCAATGCTACAAAGCCACCAACTATTACTATTCTAAATATGTACCACAAAACTGAACTCTTTTTGGGATGAAATACTTGGCGTTCAAATCTATTTTTGGAAATATTATAAAACTGTCTATTTTGTATTAGCATCATAAAATGCGAAAACAAGCTCAATAATACTCCATAAAGAAAATATAAGAATTCTAATTTACAAAAATATAGAATAACGATAATTACTAAGGTTATTAGTAAGGATATTGGAATGAAATGACTAATCCTTAGATTCTTCATTAGTATCCTCAACTTTTTCTATATTTTTTTGAATCTCATTTTTCTTCTTTTCTTTATCTATATCCTTTTGTAGATATAGTAAATATCCTATAAAAGTTATAAGACCAAGTAGTACTCCTATTATTGCAAGGATTGAACCCCATACAGGTCCACCTATTGCAAAATAGCCTATTAAAAAGCCTATAACGCCATATAGTACCATGGTAATAATACCTTGGGATCCTAAGGCGTATATCTTTGCATAGCTACTAGTTTTCATATCTATCACCAAATTTTTATTTTAGATTTATTTATTAAAACTCTTCTTCGTATTTAGTAATCTTATCTATTCTTCTTTGATGGCGTTCATTGAAAGAAAATTCTGTATTTAACCATACATCAACAATTTCCTTTGCAAGAGGAATGCCTGTATATTTAGCACTTAATGCTAAACAGTTAGAGTCATTATGCTCACGAGTTAATAAAGCAGCATCCTTAGATCCTACTAAAGCACATCTAACTCCCTTAACCTTATTTGCTATCATAGACATACCGATACCTGTATAGCAGATAACTATACCTCTATCTGCCTTCTTATCCTTAATATCTTTAGCAACCATATAGCCATAGTCTGTATAGTCACAAGAATCCTTAGTGAAAGTTCCTCTATCAGTAACCTCATGTCCTTTTGATTTTAAATAATCTATAATTGCATTTTTTAATTCTAATGCTGAATGATCACAACCAATTGAAATTTTCATAATCTTTACTCCTAAATTAACTAATATAGTTAATTATATCATAAATCTTATAAGAAAAATCTAATTTTTAAAAATTTATAACGACTTTTTAAAAAAATTAAAAAGCCTATAAAATAGGCTTTAAAATTTTATATGTTTTTACTTATAATCTGGTGCCATTAGCTTAACCATTACAGCCTTTTGAGCATGTAATCTATTTTCAGCCTCATCAAATATTTCATTTGCATGAGCTTCAAATACTTCATTAGTTATTTCTTCTTCTCTATGAGCAGGAAGACAATGTTGTACCATACAATCAGGATGTGCTACACTCATAACCTCTTTATTAACTTGGAAGCCCTTGAATGCTTCAAGTCTAATTTGGGATTCTGATTCTTGTCCCATTGATGCATATACATCTGTAAATATTACATCTGAATCCTTAGCGGCTGTAAGTGGATCATTAGTCATTTCAAACATACCAGGATATTTCTTAGCGAATTCCTTTATATGATCACATACCTCATATTTCTTAGGTGATGCGATAGATACCTTCATACCAAGCTTTAAGCATCCTACAATAATAGAGTTTGCCATATTATTACCATCACCAATGAATGTAGCCTTTAAGCCCTCAAAACCGCCCTTATATTCTCTTATTGTCATTAAGTCAGCTAAGACTTGGCATGGATGACAATAATCAGTTAAAGCGTTAATTACAGGTATAGAACCATATTTAGCTAAGTCCTCAACTTCTTTCTGCGCAAATGTTCTAATCATAATACCATCTAGATAACGAGATAGAACTCTTGCTGTATCTTGAACTGGCTCACCACGACCAATTTGTAAATCTCTATTAGATAAGAATAGAGCCTCACCACCAAGCTGATACATACCAACCTCGAATGATACTCTTGTTCTTGTTGATGACTTTTGGAATATCATACCTAAAGTCTTACCCTTTAGAATTGGATGTGGGATTCCATTTTTATTTTCATATTTTAATTGATCTGCTAAATTCAATATATCTAATAATTCTTCTTTAGATAATTGCTCTAATGTTAATAAATGTTTCATTTAATAACCTCCTCTATACTCTTAAGTAAAATATCTAAGCCTAAATCTAATTCCTCTATTGAGATATTTAGTGGCGGAAGTAATCTAATCTTAGATTTTGCAGTTAATGGTATTAAACCATTTTCCATACATTTTACTGCAACATCATAAGCCTTAACTCCATCTGGAAGCTCGATTCCAACCATCATTCCTTTACCTGAAATAGATTTAATATACTTATTACCCTTTAATTTATTCTCTAAGTATTTTCTACATTCCTTTACATGATTAAATAGCTTATCATCAAGTCTTGTTAACACTGAGTATGCTGCACTTGCACATATTGGATTTCCACCAAATGTTGTTCCATGCTGTCCATAGCTTAGTGTATTTTCAAGCTTTGAATCAAATAATATTGCACCAAAAGGAAGTCCTCCAGCTAATCCCTTAGCTGTTGTAACTATATTTGGATTAACGTTATACTCCATATAGCTATATAGATATCCAGTTCTACCATTTCCAGTTTGAACCTCATCTACTATAAATACAAGATCCTTTTCCTTACATACCTTATCAATATGCTTAATAAATTCACTATCAAGTGCGTTTACTCCACCTTCACCTTGAACTGTTTCAATCATAATAGCACAAGTCTTTTCATTAATCTTTTCATCAAGTGCCTTAATATCATTTGCAGGAGTATGAATAAAGTCACCTACAAATGGGAAAAAGTATTGATGGAAAACATCTTGACCTGTTGCTGATAGGGTTGCAATAGTTCTTCCATGGAATGAATTTTCTAAAGTGATAATCTCACTTCTTCCCATTCCATATTTATCGAATGAATATTTTCTTGCAGCCTTAATAGCACATTCATTTGATTCAGCACCACTATTTGAGAAGAATACCTTCTTCATTCCAGTTTTCTCACATAATAGCTTTGCAAGCTTTACCTGTGGCTCTGTATAAAATAGGTTTGATGTATGTTGTACAGTTTTTGCTTGATTAACTACTGCATTAACCCATTCACTATCACAAGCACCAAATGAATTAGTACCAATACCACTTGAAAAATCTATATATTTTTTACCATCAAAAGATGTAAATGTAGATCCATGACCTTCTTTGATAACAACATTAAATCTTTTATAAGTATTTAATATGTTCTCATTATCTTCCTTTATAATATCAGTCATAAAATCGCCTCAATTCTATTTAAATTCTGTTCCTGCTCCATCATCTGTTAGCATTTCAATTAATATTGAATGTGGAATTCTTCCATCGATAATAACTACAAATTTAACTCCACGTCTAATTGCTTCAACGCAGCATTCAACCTTTGGAATCATACCACCATCAATGATTCCCTCACGTGCTAAGGATTTAATTTCTGATACATTAATATATTTCATTAATGTTGAATCATCATTCTTATCTCTTAAAACACCCTTTATATCTGTCATTGCAATAAACTTTTCTGCATTAAGTGCACCAGCAATTCTTGCGGCTGCTGTATCTGCATTAATGTTATATACATTACCTTCACTATCATATCCAATTGTAGATACAACAGGAATATAACCCATATCTAGTAAATCTAGAATGACATCTGGATTAATGTTAGTAATATTACCAACAAATCCTAATTCAGGATTAAGTGGTGTTGCTTCAATTAAGCCACTATCTAAACCAGATAGACCAATTGCATTTCCACCAGCTAAATTTAATTGCTTAACTAAATTCTTGTTAACCTTACCTGCTAATACCTCTGTAACAATATCAGCTGTTTCCTTATCTGTTACACGAAGTCCATTAACAAATTTAGATTCCTTACCAACCTTTTTAAGCATTGCAGAAATCTCAGGTCCACCACCATGTACTAATACTACCTTCATACCAAGTGAATTTAGCATTACTACATCTTCCATAACTAAAGCCTTTAAATGCTCATCAACCATGGCATTTCCACCATATTTGATTACTATAATCTTTTCTTTATATTTTAAAATATAAGGTAATGCTTCACTTAAAATACTTGCTCTTTCATCTAAAGTAACCATAAATTAACTTCTATAGTCTCCGTTAATCTTTACATAATCATATGTTAAATCACAACCGAAGGCTTTAGATTCTCCTTTCTTGTCATTTAAATTAATATCTATAATAATTTCATCCTCAAGTAAAATCTCTTTTGCCTTTTCTTCGCTAAATGGAATACCTGATCCATTCTTACAAACATCAATAGAACCTTTCTTTGATTTAAAAGAAACATCTACTTTATTAATATCTAAGTTAGCACCGCTATAGCCAATTGCACATAGGACTCTACCCCAGTTAGCATCAGCACCAAACATAGCAGACTTAAGTAAGCTTGATGATATAACTGATTTTGCAACTATTTTAGCATCTTTTTTAGTTTTAGCGCCCTTTACATGACACTCTAAAAGCTTAGTTGCACCCTCACCATCTTTTGCCATACGTCTTGCTAAATTCTCACATACATATAAAAGTGCTTCATAAAATACCTTATATGAATCATTATCGCTATCAATTAGCTTATTTTCTGCCATACCATTTGCCATAATTGATAATGTATCATTTGTTGATGTATCACCATCAACAGATAGCATATTAAATGTATCACCTACAACATCAGATAAGGCACTCTTTAACATCTTTGGTGTAATATTAACATCTGTTGTAACAAAGCATAGCATTGTTGCCATATTAGGGGCAATCATACCGCTTCCCTTTGTCATCGCACCAATCTTACATACTTTTCCATCAAGCTCAAATTCAACTGCGATATCCTTTTTAACTGTATCAGTTGTCATAATACCTGATACTGCTAAATCTGAATGCTTATAGTCACGGCCAAGTCCCTTAACTAATTCTTCCATTCCATTTTCAAATGGTTTAATTGAAAGAGGAAGACCAATAACACCAGTTGATGCAACTATTACATCTTTAGCACTAATATTTGCAGTTTTAGCTAATATTTCACAAGTCTTCTTTGCAATATCGATACCATCAAAATTACAAGTATTTGCATTACCGCTATTACAAATCATAGCTTGTGCATAGCCATCCTTTAAATTTTCTTCTGTTACATAAATAGGAGCTCCCTTTACAAGGTTAGTTGTATATACAGCTGCGGCTGATGCTTTTTTATCAGATAGGATCAACGATAAATCAATTCTCTTTTTACCCTCTCTAATACCTGCATAAATACCATTTGCCTTAAAACCAAGTGGTGCTACTATTCCATTTTCTATTACCTTCATAGACCCTCCTTATAAAGCTAAGCCTAAAGTCTCATCTAAGCCTAGAGCTATATTCATAGACTCTATTGCAGCTCCAGATGCACCTTTTCCTAAATTATCAAGTACTGCTGTAATTGATACTCTCTCATCATTTCCAGCTATATATATTTCTAGATAATCATAGCCAGCTAAATGATTAGCAGATATAAATCCACTTTCAGTTCCAGTATTAACTAGTGGCATTACTCTTACAAATTTACTATCCTTATAGAAATCACTAAATGCCTTATGAATTTCTTCTAAAGACATTTCCTTTTTCATTTTATCCTTATAAAAAGGAATAGTTACAATCATACCCTCATAAAAATCACATACATATGGATTAAATAAAGGCTTATTCTTTAAACCAGCAATATATTGCATTTCCTTAAGATGCTTATGAGTTTGACCCATCGCATATAATCTTGGTGCGTCAAATTCAATTGATCTTTCCTTATCCTCATATTGACTAATTCCCTTTTTACCTGCTCCACTATAGCCTGATATTGCATTAGCTGAGAATGGATAATCGCTAGGTAAAATAGATAAATTAACAAGTGGATATGCAATAGAAATAAATCCTGTTGCATAGCATCCTGGATTTGCAATTAATTGATTAGTTTTAATATTATTTTTAAACTTATCTCCTAATTCAGGAAAACCATAAGCAAAATTAGGATCACATCTAAATGCTGTAGATGTATCGATTATTCTAGTATGCTTATTATTCTTATCTAAAAGTGATACTGATTCAATTGATGCCTCATCAGGTAGGCATAAGAATGTAATATCACTAGAATTTATTAACTTACGTCTTTCTTCTTTATCCTTTCGGTATTCTGGATTAATAGTTAAAAGTTCAATATCATCTCTTAAAGATAATCTTTCTCTAATTCTTAAACCAGTAGTTCCAGCCTCTCCATCGATAAATACTTTAAATTTAGCCATATTAAAGCCTCTCTTTCACATACTTAATCTGACTCTCTACAGATTTAATAGATGATGCTCCTTCTGATGTACGCTTGAATGTACATTCCTTTAAATCGATATATTGATATAAATCCTCAGTAAATAATTCTGAATATTCCTTATATTTTTCTAAAGGTAATGTTTCAAGTACAAAATTATTTGAAATACAATAAGCTACAATTGAACCAGAGATTTTATAAGCACTTCTAAATGCCATACCCTTTTTAACTAAATAATCAGCTAAATCAGTTGCGTTAATAAAGCCCTTTTGAGCGGCAAGCTTCATATTTTCCTTATTAACCTTCATAGTCTCTAGCATAGGTCTTATTATATCTAAGCACAAATTAAGTGTATCTAGTGAATCAAATATTGCTTCCTTATCCTCTTGCATATCCTTATTGTATGCTAAAGGAAGACCCTTAAGCATTGTAAGAAGCGTAATTAAATCACCATATACTCTTCCTGTTTTACCTCTTATTAATTCAGTAATATCAGGATTCTTCTTTTGTGGCATAATTGATGAGCCAGTTGAATATGAATCATCAAGCTCAATGAATTTAAATTCCCAGCTACACCACATAATTATTTCCTCAGATAGTCTTGATAGATGCATCATTGAAATTGATGCGTCTGATGCTAATTCTAAAACGAAATCTCTATCTGATACTCCATCAAGTGAATTTTTAACAATTCCATTAAACTTTAGTTCTTTTGCTACCATATTTCTATCGATAGGATATGTAGTACCTGCAAGGGCACATGAGCCAAGTGGAGAATAATTCATTCTTTCCTTTGCATCATTAAATCTATCAATATCACGTAGTAACATAAAAGCATAAGCTAGCATATGATTTGCAAATGTAATAGGCTGTGCTCTTTGTAGGTGAGTATATCCAGGCATGATAGTTTCTTTATTTGCCTCTGCAAGATTAATAACTGTTTTTATTAGCTTTTTAATATTTGAAACTGTATCATTAACTCTTGATCTTAAATACATTCTAATATCAAGTGCTACCTGGTCATTTCTACTTCTTGCTGTATGAAGTCTCTTTCCAACCTCACCAATTCTTTTAGTTAATTCAGCCTCATTAAACATATGGATATCTTCAGCTTCCATATCAAATTCTAATCTTCCTGATTTAATGTCTTCTAATATTTCAAGAAGTGTTTTTACTATTAATTCACTATCTTCCTTTGAAATGATATTAGTAGAACCTAACATATGGGCATGAGCGATTGAACCCAAAATGTCATGTTCATACATTTTATGATCAAATGAAATAGATGAATTAAAGTCATTTACTTCTTTATTCTCTTCTTTTTCAAATCTTCCTGCCCACATCTTAGCCATAATAATACCTCTTACTTTAAATTTTTGTTCTTTTCGTTAACCATTGCTTGTACTCTTACTGGAAGACCAAATAGGTTAATGAATCCAGCAGAATCAGCTTGATTATATGCGCCACCATCATCATCAAATGATGCGATATCCATATTGTGTAATGACCATGGAGATGTAATACCAGCTGGAATTATATTTCCCTTATATAGCTTTAGCTTAACATCACCAGTAACATGCTCTTGAGTCTTATCAACAAATGCTGATAAAGCCTCTCTTAAAGGTGTATACCATAAACCGTTATATACTAGATCAGCAAACTTATCAGATACACTCTTCTTATAGTGAGAAGTTTCCTTATCAAGAGTAATTGACTCTAATAATTCATGTGCTTCATATAGAATAGTTCCACCTGGAGTTTCATAAACACCACGGCTCTTCATACCAACTAATCTATTTTCAACGATATCT
>JAEEGL015525886.1_pt1 | contig 17667 bp, 6 predicted proteins | sample 9134231 | NCBI WGS metagenome assembly JAEEGL01 (sample SAMN16246548, study PRJNA631951) | gut metagenome | biome: gut microbiome; feature: rumen; material: fiber-attached | host: Bos | place: Iran: Karaj | collected 2018-10 | reverse complement strand
TATCGACGGCAACGCGAACCGCGTTTCCTGCATCGCGCAGGGGCCGAAAAAGGTGCTGTTCATCGTGGGCATGAATAAGATCTGCCCCGATATTGAGAGCGCGATGAAGCGCGCCCGCAGCGTGGCGGCGCCCGCGAACGCACAGCGCTTCGGCCTCGATACCCCCTGCAGCAAAACCGGCGCCTGCCTGAACTGCAAAAGCCCCGATACCATCTGCTGCCAGATCCTCATCACCCGCTATTCCCGCCACCCGGGCCGCATTCAGGTGATCCTCGTAAACGATACGCTCGGTTTCTGAGCCGGAGGGGAGGGACGCGCGGATGAAAAATACCGTTGTTTTTACAAAAGAAGAACCCCTGATCGGGCAGCTCACGGCGCTCGTTACGCTGCCCGCGGGGCACGACCCCGCAAAAGAAAAACTGCCGGTGATCGTATTTCTGCACGGCGCGGGCGAGAGCGGCCTGAGCACGCCCGAAACGGTGGAGAAGGTGCGCGTGCACGGCATTCCGAAACTGTTCTGCGCGGACGCGGATTATAAGGGCCTCAGGGTGATCACCGTATCGCCCCAGTGCACCGACGGCCTCGTGTGGGACCAGATCACGCTCCAGCTCATGGATTTCATCCGGGCGGCCGTTGCGCAGTTCGGCGGCGACGAAGCCCGCGTTTCGCTCACCGGCCTTTCCATGGGCGGCTTCGGCACGTGGAACCTGCTCACCACTTACCCCGGGTATTTCCGGCGGGCCGCGCCCGTTTGCGGCGGCGGGATCTCGTGGCGCGTAAACGAAACGCTGCGCGGCAAGCCGATCCGCATGTACCATTCCGTGGACGACGACAGCGTTCCCTACGAATACAGCGTGCTTCTGGCGCGGCGCGCCCGGGAATGCGGCGCGGAGGCGGAACTGATCTCCTACGTGCACGAGGGCCACGGCTGCTGGAACCGCGCCTACGAACAGACGGACCTGATCGAATGGCTCGCCGGAGCCGTATAAAGGAGGCGAAAACAATGATAGAGCACATCCTGAACGTCCTGCGCGCGCTTTACGTGCTGCTGCTGAACTGGCTGCCCGTAAAGGCGTAAAAAACAAAAGGAGGCGTATCTCCCTTGGATTTTTCCGAACTTGTAAAAAAGAACCGCAGTTACCGCGGCTACGACAAAAGCCGCCGTATTACGCGCGAAGAGCTTCTGCGGCTCGTGGACTGCGCCCGGTTTGCGCCCTCCAGCGTGAACCGGCAGCCCTTCTGCTATTATCTCGCAAACGAGCAGGCGCAGCTCGATCTCATCCAGCCGCTCACCGGCTGGGCGCGCGCCCTGCCCGAAAAACGCCTGCCCTATCCGGGGCGGCGCCCCACCGCCTTCATCGTGATCTGCCAGAACACCGCGTGGGAGCCCGATCTCGGCCGATTCCAGCGGGACGTGGGTATCGTGGCGCAAACCATGCTGCTCGCGGCCGTGGAGACGGGGCTGGGCGGCATCATGATCGGCAATTTCAGCCCCGATAAACTCGCCGCGGCGCTCTCGCTTCCGGCGCACCTCACCCCCATGCTCATCGTGGCAATCGGCAAACCCGCCGAAACGGTGGTGCTCACCGAGGCGCTCCCGGGCGAAAGCCTCAATTATTACCGCGACGAAAACGACGTCCACTACGTGCCCAAACGCAGGCTGGAGGATATCGTGATTTGAGCCCGTATGAAAGAATCAGCCCGGCGGATTTCTGCGAACCGCCGGGCAAATTTTTTTTATCACAGAACGATATAAGGGAAACGGACTGCGCACGTCAGCAGTACGCCCACGTAGTCGTAAAGAACCACACGAGGAAAAAGAGGATCGCGGGCACGGCGGTTTTCTTTTCTTCGATCGCGCGGAATACCTCTGTACGCAAACCGTCTTCATGTTGCAATACGTAAATAAAGAGTGTGAACGAGATCAGAAACGCATGGGTAAACCACCGGATGATATCTACCGAAAACAAGCAGCCCAGGATCGCCGTAAACGGGAACTGTACCGTCATCAGGAACACACAGAAGCGTTTCAATTTGTTCTGCCGGATGTTTTTAAAGTACCGGAAGAGCCGTTTGTAATAAAAACACATCGGCGGCGTGAGCATCGACACGACCAACACAAGACGGGTGATCGTGTTTCCCGGGCTCTGAGCGTGCAGGCGGAAGGTGAACGAACACTTATCCAAAACCATATGAACGATTCTCCAGAAAGGAGATGCGATAGAAGCGGTTTCGGAAGAGATCACGGGTATTCCCATATAGTTATAATAAAAAGAGTAATCGTAATAAGCTGTATAATTTCCGCCCCGGCTTTCGATCAGCCGGTGAAAATCCTCTTGCCCCAGCGGAAGGCCCTCGGCGTGATACAGCAGAAAAAAACCGAACAGCCCCGCCGTAACGGCAAGCGACGAAACGAACACAACGGTATAAGCAGTTTTTTTCCGCTTCTCTGGCTCGGTCGAGATTCTGTAAAGCAGCAGGATCGAAAACAGGATCAGATAATTGAGCACGGCGGAAAAGTGGATGAGCATCGAAAGGATATACAGCGCCGGGATCAGGAACCGCAGGGCCTTGTTTTCAAGAAAAACGAAGAACAGCAGAGAGAAAAACAGCCAGTAAACGTCGAGCATGCCCAGTTCGTCAGTAAAAACGGCAAACGTGAACGGACCGGAGAGATAAAAGAGCAAAAGGATGGCCGCGGCCGGCCGGGACCGCCGCTCAATCTTCATAAGAAAGCGTTCCAGCAGAAACGAGAGCCCGAGGAAAAACAGCAAAATCAGAACCGTTTCGTAAACGGACGCCGCGGTGCGCGTTGCGTGGCTGCCGAAGACGCCGTAAAACAGCGATCCGGGCAGCAGCTGCGAACGGAACCCGAGGCTTTTGTAATCTACGATGTGGTAGGAGAAGGTGATTTTGGATACTTTCCATAACTGAAAGCGGTTGACCACGATACAATGATACAGCACAAGGTAGGCGTAGCATACCAGCGCGTATCGGTGCCGGCGTATGGCGCCGCCGCGATTCAAAGATGAATCCATTTTTTCCGGTCAACCTCCTTTCATTGCCTTGCGTATATGGAAGAGAAAACAATTAACGGTAAATAATAGAAGCAAAAAGACAGAACATAAGGAAAACGGATTCCTTAATCGTCGGATTCGTCTTGTAAAAATGCAAGTTCTTTTTTAAGCACGCGTTCCGCAAACGAGGTCAGCACGGGGTGCCCCGCATCGTGTAGCAGAATGAGGTCCACCGCCCACAGGATCGCCAGCGTATACGCCGAAGAAAAGTTCCTGTCGATCGCAAGAAACGCGCCGCCGGATAAGATCGCCGCGATCGCGCGGACGAACGAAGCGCGTATTTGCCGCACCGGCAGTTCTGCCTCGTTTTTCGTTTTTTTGCGCTGTTTTTGTATGGGCGTACGTATCACCAGCGCGTAAACGGCGGCTGCCAGCACCGCAAGGAACAATGTGAAGATGAAGTCCGACGTAACGGAATTCGCGTTCTTTGAAACGGCGATGCCGGCGAGCACCAGCAGGGTAGCCGGGCAAACGTATTCAAAAACAGACAGGCATGCCGCAACGGGTTTGCCTGCTTTCGGGTCCGCGTATGCGGTTTGCCGGATCAAAAAGATGAACGGCGGCAGAAACGCGGCCGGCTCGAAAAAACCGGGCGCCGTGTATTCGCCGTAGGTCCCGTGCAGAACGCACAGCCCCGCGCAGCCCAGAGCCGCGGCCGCGAGCGTGAGCGCCGCCGGCGCGCGGAATAGCCAGAGCACGTAGATCAGCACGAAAAACAGCGCCTCCGCCGCAAAGATGAGCGTGTTGATCTGCGGCTCCATTTCAAGCCGGTAAAACATCCACCTGGTGCACAGAAGGAGCGCCAGTGCGGCTGCCGTTACGATGCGTTTTTTCGTTTCCTGATTGGTTTTCATGTTTTTCCCCGCTTTCGGTCAACAGGGCATAATCGCCATCGCGGCGTACGCCAGAAAATAGATCTTAAAGGGCAGCGTGTTTTCCGCGGCCTCCAGTTTTATCAAAAATTCTTCCCGCGCGGCCGCCTCATGGTACAGCACCGTGAGCAGGCAAATCGCGAGACCCAGAAACGCATACGTATAGTATCGCGTCATATCGATCCCTGCGGCAAACAGAAGCCCCAGTATGTGGATGAACGGGAATTGTACCAGCATCAGAAAACTGCAGAAGCGCAGCAGCCCGTTCCCTTTTGCGCGCAGTCTGTGCAAATGAAACCTGAAAACGAAGAGCACGGCGGGCGCCAGGAGCAGGATACCGCCGATGATGGAAACGAGCCCGTTCACCCGGTTTGCTGCAAATAAGCCGTTAATCAGTTTCACCTGGTAGTAAAAAAGATAAAAGAATTTTGTAAGGGAGGGCGCCATCTCCCGCACGGAATCGGGGATAAACGATTCCCCGCCCCATATGCGGAAAAATGAATAGTCGTAATAAAAGAAGTAATCGGTGCCGTGTTCCCGCAGTTTTTCGTGAAATTCCTCAATGGGGCACACCATGTTCGCTTCGTTGAGCAGCAAAAAGAAGAAAAACACGGCGGTGAGCACCATCGATGCCGCAAAAACCATGCCGAAAGCCCATTGCTCCTGTTTTTTCCGGGTGATCGCCATCCGATACAGAAGTATAATCGAAAACGTCGGAATATAAAACACCAGCGCCGAAAAATGGATCATCAGCGCGAGAATATAAACCGCCGGCGTAAGCCAGCGCAGGTATTTGTGTTCCGTGAAAACGAAAAAGAGCAGTGTGATCGGCAGCCAATACGTGTCCGCCATCCCCACCCACTTGGTGAAAATCGAAAAAGAATACGCGCCCGAGAGGAAAAACAGCAGCATCACCGCGGCCGTCCGCCGGCGTTCCTGCGGCATGCCGAGCAAAAATTTTTCGAGCAGCAGGGCGATCCCTGCGAAAACCAGCAGGATCACCGCCACGGCGTAAGCGTTTGCCGAGGCACGTGAAGCGTGCGCGCCGAAAAGCAGGTTGTATACGGCGCCGGGCAGCAGTTTCGAGGCGAAGCCGAAACCGAAATCCACACAGTAAACGCCGTAGGTGAGGTCGTTGAGTTTCCACGAGCCCAAACGGTTCACCACGATCACGTGGTAAACCGTGAGATACGTAAATATCAGCATGAAATAGCGGTGCCGGAAAAAGAATCCGTTTTTGCTTTCGCCGCAGCGCATAAGCAGATCTCCCTTAGAAGAGCGAATTTAGTCAAGGTTTAAAGTTTAAACTGTATTTTTTTATGATTTTTGGATATGCATGCGAATACCAGAATGTATACACGATCTCCCGGAACGCGGCAAAGCCGTTGATCAGAAAACTGAATGTGCCGCGCATGGAGATCGAATGCAGCCCGCTGCGGATCGTATCGGCGGCGAATTCAAACTTTTTATCGGAGATGAAGTCGTTTTTTCCTGCAAGCGCCTGCCAGTTATACCAGCAGCGCACCACCTTAAGGTCGCGGTCCGGTATTTTCGAGAGGTTTACGCCGATTTTTTCCGTTTCAACCTCCCGTTCCAGTTCCTTAAGCGTTTTCGGCGGGGAATAGAGCCCGCGCCGCACCACTTCGTTAAACAATTCCGTACCGGGCAGCGGGGTAAAGTAGTAAACGGGCCACAGGTCTGCCTTCGCCGTGTTCATCAGGCGAACGGAATCACGCAGCTGGTCTTCCGTTTCATCGGGATAACCAATGATCATGGAGCCGATGGAGATCAAACCGATCCGGTTTGTCATTTCAAAAGTATCGCATACCTTTTCAAAAGAGAGGTGTTTATGAATACGCTTCTGCATTTCCGTGTTTCCGGTTTCGATACCGAAAATGACCCAACGGCAGCCGCATTCGTAAAGCAGCCTGTAATCTTCCTCCCGGAACATGCCGATCCGCAGTTGGATGCCGAAATGGATGCGCACGCCGCTTTCTTTGATCTGCCTGCAGAAATCCTGAAGGTCCTCCCGGTTCATGCACCAGAGTTCGTCCGAAAAATAAACGCTGTCTACGCCGTAATGCTCCACGAGATATTCGATCTCCCGGATCACGTATTCCGCAGGCCGTTTCCGGAACGTGCTTTTATGAAACGTCGTATTGCTGCAGAACGCGCAGTTTCCGGGGCACCCCTTCGCGGAGTATAAATACACCATCTTTTTGCAGCCGAGATAGTCCTGCGTGTATTTTTCCATTTCCAGAAGAGAAAAATCCAGCATGCCGAAATCTTTGAGATCCGCAAACGGTCTGCAAGGCGTCATTTCGATCCCGCCGTCGGGCCCGCGGAGGGCAAGCCCCGGGATCCCGCGCAAACTTTTTCCGTCCCCGAGCGCTTCAAGGATATCTCTCCAGATCAGTTCTCCTTCGCCGATGCAGATGTAATCCACATATTGGCAGGAGAGCGCCAGCTCCGGCTGTATGGACGGCATCTGCCCGCCCCAGATCACGGTTTGCCCTTGTTCTTTCGCGATTTTGGAAATATGAACGGCGTCTTTGATCCCTCTTGAGGACATTACCGAGATCCCCACGGCGTCCGGTTGAAAGTCTGCCAATTCCTTTTTTACGTTTACGCGCTGTATGTTACAGTCCGTTATGCGAACCGTATGGCCCAGATTTTTCAGATAAGAGGCGATCGCCAACAGGCCGAGCGGATTTGAAAGTGCTCGGTTGTAGTATCCTGTTTTCGGGAAAAAAAACAATACTTTCATTTTTTGGTTTCCGCCTTGTGGCGCGGGAAAGGCAAAACGCCGTGTTTGCCGATAGAATATTGCAATAATCTATATTTTATCGGTTGAAGAGATAACAATATAATTATACGCTGCAGCAATAAAAAAGGCAAGAGTTTTTTAGCGATCGCGCCGATATGCCGATTGAACGCCGTCCTTTTTTTTCCTTGCAAAATTGTTACGAAAATTTTGCACAAAAATTAAACTTTATTTTTTATATTAGAAAGTGCTATTTTTTTATTGAAATTTAAGAATAGTTTTGTTATATTAAAGTGTAAATATTTGCGCACTGGGTGAAGTGCGCCCAAAACCCACGGGAGAGCGTCGGCACAACGGGGTCAGACGGGAACCGGCTGCAGAGCCGCGGGCTGCGGGGGAGCGTTTCACACAGCGCGACGGAAACGGAAAACCAAAACCGTTTTCGGCCTTCTCAGAAAGGAGAATGAAATACAAATGGAAAAAAGACATTCCGTTCATTACAGCGCGCCGAAAAAGGCGCTCAGCCTCTTTCTGGCTTGCATGATGGTGCTCACCGCGGTCGCGGTGGGGATCATTCCGTTCAAATCTATGGTTGCAGATGCGTCTGCGACCGAATATGAATTCTACTTTGTTGTAAAACAAGGCTGGAGTTTGGGCAGCCAATACGATGGCCGTGAAGGTGACACAACGTTGACATATTACGGCAAAGGAACCAACGGAACCGAAGGCGAGTCACTGATTGGTTCCGGAGACTGTAGCGGTTGCTGGGCTTTTGCAAGTGGCAGCGACGGTCGTGGTGATGCACAGCTTGGGTCGCAGTCATCGCCGTTAAAAAGCAGTAAATTTCCCACAAGAGTGAATGTGTCTATAAGAATCTGTGATACCACAAATGCGCATGGTTCTCAGAATATTACTTCCCGTGTGGAATTGCACATAAAGAAATCAGACGGAACGTGGCAAACCATTAACTTTACCGACTTTTCAATGTCATCCTCTACCAACTGGTGGGGGAGTGGCGATACGAGAAAAAGTGCTGATTCCAGTATGTCGGGAACAACGAACTATCCGAAAGTAAGCAGCGGTACGTTGTCCGGAGATTCCACGGTATATACCAGTGGCTCTACAACTTCCTCCTATACGTTATCAAACGATGTTAAGGATCAGTATGGCGTAAACTGGAACGCCACCGGCAGAAGCTGGAGTTCTTCCCACAGCCAGGCTACGATGAGCAACGGCACGGTCACGTTCGGCAACAACAGCGGCGTGGACTATTCCACCACCGTGACGTGCTCGTTCCCGGACGGCAACAGCGGCACCGACGGTTCCCTCTCGAAGAGCGTTACCGTTTACGTCACCCACTCGCTCACGATCGACCCGAACGGCGGCAAATACAACAACAGCCCGTCGAACGCCACGATCACCGGCTACACCGGCAATACGAAGACGCTTTCCACGCCCACGAAAGACGGCTACGATTTCGACGGCTGGGAGAGAACGCAGGGCAACGGTAGTTTTACCAATACGTCCTACACGTTCGAAAATGAGGCGTCCGCAACCCTGAAGGCGAAATGGGAAGAGCATCCATATACCATTACTTACGACGCCAAGGGCGGCACCATGCCTACTTCTTCGTACATCACGAGTTATAAACTTTCGACCTCCGTCACGCTTGCGGCGGCCGCCACGAAAACCGCCTATACCTTCAGCAAGTGGAAGGTGAACGCCACGGCCGGCAACTGGACCTCCGGTACGGAATACAACGCGAGCGCGTCGGTCGGCACCGGCAAAAGGGGCGACGTAACGCTGAACGCGATCTATACGCCCACGCCCTATACCATCACCTACGATGCAAACGGCGGCGCTGCGGTTGCGCAAAAGAATTATGATATTGAAAGCACGGATAAACTTCCCTCGACTACGAGAACCGGATATCAGTTCGGCGGCTGGATCCCCACCTCCAATTCCGGAAGTTGGGAGACCTCGCAGACCTACGCCGCCAACACGTCGCTCACGGGCAAACACGGCAACGTTACCCTGAAAGCCAAGTGGACGGCGAACTCCTACACCGTTACGTTCAACGGCAACGGGAGCACTTTCGGTTCCATGGGCGCCCAGTCGTTTACCTACGACGTCGCGCAGAACCTGAACGCGAACAGTTACGAGCGGAAGTATACCGTAAACTATAATTATAACGGCGCCACGAGCGGAAATTCCCCGAATTCCGCCACGGCGACCTATGGCTTCGCCGGTTGGGCAACGTCGGCAACCGGCGCGAAAGTGTACAACAACCAGCAGAGCGTTTCCAACCTTACCGAGGACCCGAACGGTTCCGTGGAACTCTTCGCCGTTTGGAACAGCGGTTCGGTAACGCTGCCTTCGCCCGCAAAAACGGGCTGGACCTGGGGCGGCTGGTATACCAATTCCTCCTTCACCGGAACGCGGTATGAAAAAGACGCTTCCTATACCCCCACGGGAACCACCAATTTCTACGCCAAGTGGACCGCGAACGAGTATAACGTTGTATACGACGGCAATAAACCCACCTCTCCCGTGGCGGCCAGCCACGACGTGACCGGTGTGCCCAGCGGCCAGACCAAGACCTACGGCACGGCGTTAACGCTCACCACCGATACGCCGAGCCTTGAAGGCTGGACCTTCACGGGCTGGAACACGGCGGCCGGCGGCAGCGGCACGCCTTATACCGCGGGCGGCTCAATGAACACGGATCACGCCAGCGCCTCCGGCGCCACGGTAACGCTCTACGCCCAGTGGACGAAGAACCCCTACACCGTGCACTTCAACGGAAACGGCGCCACTTCCGGTTACGCCGGCGATGAAAACACGCATACCCAGGGGTTCACCTACGAGGTGGAGCAGGCGCTTTCGCCCAACCACTTCGAGCGCGCCTATACCGTGACCTATAAGTATCGGGACGACGTCACGGCCGATACCACCGATACCGCCAACGCCACGTTCAACGGCTGGGCGGAATCGGCAACCGGCGCGAAAAAATATAACGACCAGGAGCGCGTGAAGAACCTCGCTGCCTCCGGCACGAAGGAACTCTACGCAAACTGGACGCTGAATGCCGTAACCCTTCCCAATCCCACCCGCACGGGTTACGATTTTGACGGCTGGTACGACGCTGCCACGGGCGGCAACAAGATCGGCGACGGCGGCGCGTCCTATACGCCTTCGGCAAATAAAACGCTCTACGCGCACTGGACGAACCACACCTATAAGTTCGTTTACAACGCCAACAAGCCCGGTACCGCCACGGCCGACGTGGACATGAACGGCCTTACGTTCACTGAGAAGACGTTCTCCGTAAACGTGAACCTCAACTCCACCGAGCCCACCCTTACCGGCTGGACTTTCAAGGGGTGGAATACCAAAGCAGACGGCACCGGCAGCACCTTTGCCGCGGGCGCGCCGATCAATGACGATTTGCTTTATCCCGGCACGAACGGCGGCACCGTGAACCTGTATGCGAAGTGGGAGGCCAATAAATACACCATCCACTTCAACAGTTCGCTGGCCACCTCCGGCAGCATGACGGATCAGGGCCCGCTCACCTACGACGATACCCACCGGCTCAGCGCCAACGGCTTCAACCGTTCCTACACGGTAACGTATAACGAGAATTACACGGGGCCCTCCACGCACAATACCACCGCTACCTACAGCATCAAGGGCTGGACCACCACGGATAAAGAATCCCAGCGCGACGCGGCCGTGGATTACGCCGACTGCGGCAACGTGAAGAACCTTGCCTCCGGCAACGGCGACGTGGCGCAGCTCTACATCGTGTGGAAAGACGGCGGTGTAACGCTCGAGACCTACAGCCGCACGGGTTACGACCTCGAGGGCTGGTATTCCGATCAGTCGCTTTCGCAGTCGAGCCGCGTAGGCGCCCCCGGCGATACCTACTATCCCACCGCGGATACCGAACTCTTCGCGCACTGGGTGGAGCATACATACAATATTATATATAACGCGAACACCGCCGATTCCGGTACGGCGCCCGCCACGCAGGAAGCCTGCGGCTACCTGCATCCGGTAACGCTGGCAACCAACACCGGCAGCCTTGCAAAAACCGGCTACGAACTTACGGGCTGGAACACGAACCCTGCAGGCGGCACTTCCACGCACTTCGATCTCGGCCAAACCGGCGTACAGGGCCTTACGATGGGAGATTCCATCATCCTCTACGCCGAATGGACCGCGAAACACTACACCGTGACCTTCCATAAGAACGACGGTTCCGAAGACGCAACCGATAAGGATGCCGTTTTCGACGCTGCCTGGCCCACCGTTCCCGCGTTCAGCCGCACCGGCTATTCCATCGAGGGCTGGTACAGCGCGGCCGAGGGCGGCACGAAGTATTATGAAAACAACGGCACGCCCGTAAACAGCGCCTACACCATTCCGGACGATACCGACGTTTACGTGCACTGGATCGGCATCGAGTATACCGTAAACTACGACGCCAACACGCCTTCCAACGCTTCCGGCACGGTGACCGGCCTTCCCGCGGACCAAACCAAGGTTTACGGCACGGCCCTGAATCTGGGCGGTGCTCCCGCGCTGAACGGCTGGACCTTCGGCGGCTGGAACACGGCCTCCGACGGCAGCGGCGTCACCTACGCCGCGGGCGCGTCCTTCAACGCGGATCCCGCCGGTGTGGAATACGGCGATACCGTAACCTTCTACGCCGTATGGACGGCGAACACCTACACCGTCCGCTACGACGCCAACCTGCCCGATACCGAAAGCGAAGTATCGAACGTGCCCGGCGACCAGACCAAGACCTTCGATACCCCGCTTACGCTGAGCAGCACCGCGCCCGGACTTGAAGGTTACACCTTCATCGGCTGGAACACGGTTGCCGGCGGCACCGGCACGGCCTACGCGAAGGGCGGCACCATGAACGTGGACCACGCCAACGCGCAGGACGCCGTTGTGATCCTCTACGCGCAGTGGGCGCCCATCGCCTACGAGGTGGCGTTCAACGGCAACGGCGCCACGGCCGGCAGCATGGCGAACCAGAGTTTTGATTACGACGAAAAGAAGGCGCTCACCGCCGAAACCTTCGACCGTGAATACACCGTTACCTACGTTTATAACGACGCCACCGGCGGCAACTCCACGGCGAGCGCAACGGTTGCCTACGTGTTCGACGGCTGGAGCACCTACGCCATCGGCGTGGACGCCGCTGCCGCAGCCGATTTCGCGGACGGCCAGGTCGTGAAGAACCTCAGAACCACGGCTGGCGTATTCCCGCTGTATGCCAAGTGGAATTCCGCTGCCACCGTGCTGCCCGCGCCCACCCGCTTCGGCTATACCTTCGGCGGCTGGTATTCCAACGAAGACCTCACCGCCTATGCCGGCAACCAGAACGAGGCCTACACGCCCACAGCGGACGTAATGCTTTACGCGAAGTGGAACCCCGTGACCTATACCATCACGTATCTGGACAGCCACAACGATACGTATTCCGACGAGCAGACCTACAACATTGAATCCGAGGCCGTTCTGAAGAGCCTCACCGAAACCGGCTACGATTTCGCCGGTTGGGACGTCCTCGTAGCGGCCGGCCCCGATAACAACTGGAGCGGGCATTACAGCGCCGGCGACGCCGTTACCGGCATGTACGGCGACGTAACGCTGCAGGGCGTGTGGACCGCGCAGACCTACAACGTGGCCTACGATGCGAACCTGCCGGAAGACAGCGACCACGTGACCACCGCGGGCGTTCTGGGCAATATGCCCTCCCAGCTGAACGTTTCCAAGACCTTCGGCACGGATATCACGCTGGACGACGCCGTTCCCACGCTCACGGGCTACAGTTTCGTGGGCTGGAACACGAACCCCGCCGCCACCGTTGCCGAATACGCGCCCGAAGCCACGTTTAACGACGACCACTTCCCGGGCAAGGACCAGACGGTAACGCTTTACGCGATCTGGGCGGCCTATACCTACACCGTAAACTACGACGGCAACGGCAGCACCGGCGGCAACACCGCCTCGCAGAACGCCACCTACGACGTATACTTCACGCTCACGCCGAACGGCTTCATGCGGGAGCACAGAGTGACCTATGCGTATCAGGACGGCAGAGACAACACCTTTGATACCGCGGCAGCCTCGTTTGAAAACTGGAGCCTCGGCGGCGTCACCTATACCAACGGCCAGAGGGTTGTGAACCTCACCTCCGCGGAGAACGGCAGCGTCACCCTTACCGCCAACTGGACCTTCGGCAGCGTAACGCTGCCCACGCCCACGCGCACCGGTTACGAATTCAAGGGCTGGTATAAAGAAGAAGGCTGCACCACCAAAGCAGGCGACGGCGGCGCCGACTTCACCACCGACAGAGCCGTTACCCTGTATGCCAAGTGGGAAGCGATTGCCTACACCGTGGAATATTACGCGGGTGCGGGCGGCTCCGGCGCGCGTCCCGCAAACCAGAGCGTCGTTTACGATACGCTCGGCGTTAACGCATACGCCGACGAAGGGAGTTTCGTAAAGCCCGGTTACAGTTTCACCGGCTGGGATACCGCCGAGATCGGCCCCCACAACGCCGTTGCCCCGGGTTACGCCTTTACGAACAGCAACCTGTTCGATTGGTCCGATGAAAACCACGTGATCAAACTCTACGCGCAGTGGACGCCCAACACCTACGTGATCGTATACGATAAGGGCGAAGGCGTCTCCGGCAGCACCGGCAGCCAGACGATCCGCTACGATCTGCTCGGCAACTTCTCCGTGTCCGAAAACCACTTTGCGTACCCCGGTTTCCGGTTCGACGTGTGGAAGGCCGCGGACGGCACCACGTATGACGAAGGCGATCCCGTAACGGGCGCGCTGCTGATTGATAACGGTGTGCTGAACACCGACGGCTACTATTACCTCACCCTCACCGCGCAGTGGCTGCAGAATGAGAGCACGCTGAAGATCGACCGCGACAACAACGATCCGCTGATCTTCGTAACGAAGAAATCCGGCGAGACCTATACCGTGGAGGGCGGCTTCCATAAGACCGGCTACACCTTCAACAGCTGGGTGCTCACCGGTGAAAACGGCGCGGCGCCCAACGGCTCAGCGGACGATCTTACCAGCGAAACGCCGGTATATACCTTCGGTCTGGAAAACAGCCTTACCGATACGCTCACCGCGCAGTGGGACAACAACCCCTACGATATCATTTATCACTACAACGTACCCGACGCGCCCTCCAGCGAGAAGACGCAAACCGTGTATTACGATATCCCGTTCACCTTCGCGCCCGAAGATTACTTCGGCTACCGCCTCGGCTATACCATCGCCGGCTGGGCAACCTCAGTGGACGGCGAGATGGTTTACGCCTGCGGTTCTTCCTCCGCCGATCTGGACGATCCGAACCTCCGCACCGGCGAGGACGGCAGCACCAAGATCGATCTTTACGCGGTATGGACCGCCAAGCAGTATAACGTTACCTTCTACGTGAACACCGGCTTCCACTTCACGGATGCGCCGGAAGCCGCGTATAAGACCGAAACGATCACCTTCGGCGGCAGCAGAACCTTCACCGTACAGCTTGAAGAGGGCTACACGCAGGCCACCGGCCGCGACCCGGCAGCGTACGTGTTCTCCGGCACCGGCGCGGTACCGGACGGCGATAAAGACGACGAAGCCAACACGATCACCTTCACCGTGACCAACCACGGCGAATCCGATCTGGTGGTGAAAACCGAGCCGCTTTCGCTGAACGTTTACGACGTAACTCTGAACTATACCGAAAACACCGGCTACAACGCGCCCACGGTACAGAGCACCGTCACCCACGGCGACAGCGTAAGTTTCACGCTCTCGATGCGCCCGGGCTACACGCTGAACGACCCGCTTGCGATCATCTCCGCCACAGTGGGCGGTACCAGTGTTCCCGCGCAGTATATCACCTGCAGCGGCACGTATGAATACACGATCAGCGGCCTTGCGGGCCTCGGCGTCACCGACGATCTCGTGATCACGCTCGGCGAAGTGACCGATACCAACCAGAGCACGCTGTATCTCGATCTGGACGGCGGCACGCTTGCCGGCGCCGAAGCGAGTTACGTGCGCGGCTACAACACAGTGCTCTCGTTCGCCAAACCCGAAAAAGAAGGTTACGACTTTGTTGAATGGGTGCTTTCCGGCGATATGAACGGTACGCTTACCGGCGCCAACGCCGATCCGGCCACCTACGTGTTCGGTCCCACGGCCGACGCCGAGGATACCCTTACCGCCACCTGGTCGCCCAAGACCTATCAGGTGATCTATTATAAGAACGACGGCACTGATGGCTTCACCGCGCAGAACGTGACCTACGGCGGCGCATGGCCCGCCACCGCGCCCGAATTCAGCCGCACCGGCTACACCTTCGCGGGCTGGTTCGTCGGTCCCGCCGATATGGACGATGCGTTTACCGCACCGGAAACCTACACCACGGCGGGCAACACCGAAGTGTACGCGCACTGGACTCCGCACACCAGCACCCTCACCGTGGATCCCGCGGGCGGCAAAGTGGTGATCAACAACACCGAGTATCCCGAGGCATACTCCACCACCAAGGCCTACGGCGCAACCGTTGAATTCGGCGACGCCTCCAGAACGGGCTACACCTTCACGGGCTGGACCAGAACGGGCTCCAACGCCACGTACGCCAACGGCCTGTACACCTTCGGCGCTGCGGACGGCGCAACCGATACCTTCACCGCCGGATGGACCGCCAAGACCTACACCGTAACTTATTATAAGAACGACGGCACGGATGATTACACCACCCGCACCGCCACCTACGACGCCGCCTGGCCCACCGCTCCCGATTGGGCGAACGCGCGCGCGGGCTGGACCTTCGCCGGCTGGTATACCGCCGCGGACAATTCCGGCAGCAGCGTGACCTTCGACGGCAATTACGTCACCGACGTCAACACCGCCGTATACGCGCACTGGACCCGGAACCACAGCTACGTACTGTTCAGTTTCGAAGGCGCCACCATGACGCTTGAAGGCTCCGTTTACACCGGTTCCTTCACCGCCGACGGCGACAGCGGCGTCACCGTGACCGTAGCGGATCCCGTAAAGACCGGCTACACCTTCACCGGCTGGACCAGAACCACCGCCGCCAACGGCACGCTGGAAGGCTCCGTTTATACCTTCGGCAACGCCGCCGGCACGGCCGAAGCGCCCGAAACCTTCACGGCGCAGTGGAGAGCCAACACCTACACCGTCACCTTCGACGGCAACGACGGCACGCCCAACACCCAGACCGCGTCTGTCACCTACGGCAATACGTATCCCGCGCCCGCTGAGGCCGTGACCCGCACCGGCCACACCTTCATCGGCTGGTTCACTGCGGCTTCCGGCGGCAGCGAAGTAACGCCCGGCGAAACCGTATACAATAAAACCGAATCCGTAACGCTCTACGCGCACTGGCGCGTCCACGCCGGCACCGTTACCGTGAAGGCAAACGGCGGCAACTGGGGCGGCAGCACCGCGGATCTCTCCTACGACGGCGAATACGGCGATGCACAGGAGATCCCCGTGCCCACCAGAACCGGCTATACCTTTACCGAGTGGGCGCTTTCGGGCGACGAGAGCGGCTCCGTATCCGGCAATACCTACACCTTCGGCACGGGCGACGGCGCTGAGGATATCCTCACCGCGCAGTGGACCGTGAACAGAAGCACCGTGATCGTTGCGCTTGACGGCGGCACGGGCGCCACCGAGGGCGAATACGAGCAGGATTACAACACCCCGCTTACCCTCGAAGAACCCGTCAAGACCGGTTACACCTTCGACGGCTGGGTTCTGAGCAGTCCCGCAAACGGCGCGCTCTCCGGCAGCACCTACACCTTCGGCGCGGCAAACGGCGCCACCGATACGATCACCGCGCGCTGGGTCGTCAACACCAGCAAAGTGACTGTGGATATGAACGGCGGCACCGGCGGCACCTCCGGTGAATTCGAGCGGACCTACGGCACCGTGCTTCCGCTTACCGAACCCACCAAGACCGGCTACACCTTTACCGGCTGGCTGCTCGGCGGCAATGAAAACGGTACGCTTGACGGCAACACCTACACCTTCGGCGCCGCAAACGGTGCGGAAGACACCCTTACCGCGCAGTGGTCTGCGAACGTCTACACGGTGATTTACGACGCCAACGGCGGCGAGCCCACCACGCAGACCGCAGACGTCACCTACAACACGGCCTATCCGGCGGCCAACGTGCCCACCCTTACCGGCCACACCTTCGCCGGCTGGTTCACGGCGGCTTCGGGCGGCGATGAGATCGTGCCCGGCGAAACCGTGTTTGCGCGTACTTCCGGCATCACGCTCTACGCGCACTGGAACATCCATCACAGCAAAGTGACCGTGGATATGAACGGCGGCACCGGCGGCACCTCGGGCGAATTCGAGCGGGCCTACGGCACCGTGCTTCCGCTTACCGAACCCACCAAGGCCGGCTATACCTTTGCGGGCTGGCTGCTCGGCGGCGATGAAAACGGCGCCGTTTCCGGCAGCACCTATACCTTCGGCGCCACGGACGGCGCGGAAGACACCCTCACCGCGCAGTGGACGGCGAACGTCTACACGGTGGTATACGACGCCAACGGCGGCGTGCCCACCACGCAGCGCGAGGACGTGACCTACAACACCGTGTATCCGGTGGTTTCCCTGCCCAATAAGGTCGGCCACACCTTCGCCGGCTGGTTCACGGCGGCGGAAGGCGGCGACGAGATCATGCCCGGTACCACCGTGTTCGCGCGCACTTCCGGCATCACGCTTTACGCGCACTGGAACGTCCACAAGAGCAAGGTGACCGTGGATCTTGACGGCGGCACGGGCGCCACCGAGGGCGAATACGAGCAGGATTACAACACCCCGCTTACGCTCGAAGAACCCACCAAGACCGGCTACACCTTTACCGGCTGGC
>JAEEGL015015294.1_pt1 | contig 17667 bp, 30 predicted proteins | sample 9134231 | NCBI WGS metagenome assembly JAEEGL01 (sample SAMN16246548, study PRJNA631951) | gut metagenome | biome: gut microbiome; feature: rumen; material: fiber-attached | host: Bos | place: Iran: Karaj | collected 2018-10 | reverse complement strand
GTTCATGTTTGCCTCCTTGTTTCAAAACATGGCGTGAATATGCTATAATATGCCTGCATACGGTCGACTTGTAGAGTAATCATGAAAGGGGCGCATTTGAGCGATGTGCGACAGCTTGAAACAGAAGATACTCAGCCTTTTGGACGATCTGAGCGCTGAGGAGCTTCTTCTTGTGCGTGATTGGCTATTAAAAACTCAATGTATCGCAGAAGCTCCGGATGATAACTCTCCGGCAGGCGATCCAGCAGAAACGTAATATCGGACTTGACCCCGCTGACATTGTCGGCGGGGTCTTTTTTTGTTTCCCCAAGAAGCTCTCCGACAGTACAGTTCAGGCCCTTTGCGATGCCCACCATCGTGTCTTCAGTCGGCACCCTCCCCTTGCTCTCCACGGCGCTGATGGTGGACTGCGGAACGCCGCTGATCCTGGATAAATCCGTCTGAGAGAGGCGCCGCATTTTCCTTTTTTCTTTCATTCCATCTGCAAAACTCATGGGTTTCACCTCCTTGCAATAAAATTGTACCACAAAACGGGTTGACAAAATATCCGAAACGTGATATAGTCTAATCCGCAAACGGATAATCGAGGTGAAAACATGATTTTGCTAAAAGAGATCAGAGAAAAGAAGGGTTACACGCAGTGGAAACTTTCGGAGCTGTCCGGTGTACCGCAGTCCACGATCTCCGCGATTGAATGCGAGGAGAGACCGAACCCAGGCATTCTGACGCTCTACATGCTTTCGGCGCCGCTGGACTGCTTGCCGACCGATCTGGTGACCTTTGACGCGAAGACGGCGCTGCTGGCGGGGGCGGACGGGAACGGGGTGGAATGAATGGAGGAGCTGAGGCTGTGCGACGTGCCGATTGATCCTCTATTATATGTGATTATTCTTCACATATCAACACAGTGAAAATAAATCACATTTGCTATTGACAAGTGACAAATAAGAAATTATAATAGCGGAGCAAGGTGATGTTAAATCACATTTAGGAGTGTTGTGAATGAATAGATTTGCGGACTTGAGGAAGAAGGCCAAACTTAACCAGGAGGACATTGCCGCGGCGCTGGGAGTTGACCGCTCCACCGTGGCGAAGTGGGAAACCGGCGTGGCCTTCCCGAGAGGAGACAAGCTGCCGGCGGTGGCGAAGGCCTACAGATGCGAGATCAAAGACCTTTTTGACGCGAGCTTTATCGCGACGCAGGGCGACGCGGAGACGGCGGAATGATGGGGGGCAGACGGGAATGGGGTGGAATGAATGGAGGAGCTGAGGCTGTGCGACGTGCCGATTGATCCGGAACAGCTGTATGCCGACTGCGTGGAGGCGATGGTGTATCCGCTCGAGCACGCAGACCGGCACGCGAACGTGATCACCGCGAAGACGAGCCTGCCGGCCAACAACGCGTTCCTGGTGATCAGGGAGGTGGCCAGGGTGATCTACAAGGGGACACAGTGGGACAAAAAAGCGCGGATCGTACTGGAATACGACCCGCAGGAAGAAAAACTTGCCGTGTGTTCTATGATGGCAGGGAACGAAGCACTGCCTGTGGGAGTTGCCGGCGAAGTGTAGGAAGCTCCTCTTCGGCAACAAAAACCTCATAGACGAAGGGCGGAGACTTTGCCAGCGCGCCAACGTGAGAATAGCTGTCGAGCAGTTTCAGACAGCGCTCCCGATCCGACTCCGGCACGGAAGACAGATCGGCCTCGAACCGCATGAGCATGATTTCACCTCCTTTCCAAGCACGACGGACATATTATAGCAAAGCAGGTGATTGGCGTGCAAGACGGGTTCAGCCCGGAGTGGGTGCGGGCGCACTACGCGAAGATGGGCAGGGCAGTGCCGGAGGACGTGGAGCGGCAGCTGCGCCGGGCGGAAGGAAGCCAGGGCGGCGGGCAAGCGCCGAAAACCGCGCCGGACAAGGAGAGCCCGAAAAGAAGGCGGAAGTATGGGAACGAGCCGGTGGAGGCCGACGGGCGGCGCTTTGACTCGAAGCACGAGGCGGAGGTGTATTTCCGGCTGAAGGCGATGAAGGAGGCCGGGGAGCTGCGGGCGGTGATGTGCCAGGTGCGGTTTCCTCTGCCGGGGAAGGTATGGTATGTGGCGGACTTCATGACGGTGAACGCGGACGGCAGCTTCACGGTGATGGACGCGAAAAGCCCGGCGACGGCCAGCAATCCGGTGTACCGGATGAAGAAGAAGCAGATGCTGGAGGTCAACGGGATCGAGATTGTGGAGGTCTGAGAATGGAAAAGAGGGCGGCCGGGTGCGTCGTGTGCGCGGTGTCGGCGCTGATGGTGGCGACGGCGGAGATAAGGCTGATCAACGACAAGCTGTTTTTTGACAAGCACGTGATGCGGCGGATGGCGGCGGCCTTCGCGCTGGACGTGATGGCCGCGCTGCTGTGGATCCTGTGAAGGACGAAGAGGGGCGGGAAAAGAGGCCGTGTGGACGAGATTATCCACTGGATATGGCGGCGGACAGACGAGGGCGAGCGGCTGCCGACGAAGGAGGACGCGGACGAGCACAACTGCGTGCTGGTGATGCACGCCTACCAGGGCGTGATGGTGACGGGCTGGTTCAACGTGGAGAGGAACCGGTTCGTGTACGCCTGGGCGCGGTGCCCGAAGGGGCCGGAGGGCGCGGACATCGCCGGGGCGAGGAACCCCGACCTGGGACTGAGCGGGCGCGGCCTGGAGGTACACGAGAAACCCTACAGGTGAGAAAGGAGGCGGGCCGATGCGGGTGGAGGAGAGCGGACGGAAGGAAGCGCTGGAAGAGCTGGAGAAGATGGACTGCATGTGGATCGGCTCGCTGCAGGCGAGCCGGTGCCTGGGGGTGGACAGGTATTACATGAACCTGATCTGCAAGGGCGCGCATCCGCCGAGGTTTGACTTCTTCTTCAGCGGGAACAGGCTGAAGATCAACCGGGAATCGTTTATCAGGTACTGCAGGGGCGAAGCGTAAGCCCCTACGTGATCGGAGCTTCCCCGATTCAGCAACGGGGCCGGTGTGAGAAACCGAGGAAACTGGGTGCAACTCCCGCTCTGATCTGGCAGCGATAGAAAGACGCTGCTTCATGGCCCGCGCCCCGCCTTAGCGGGGGCCGGGGCGCGTATGCTTCCGCGAGTGACGGCGCGGCAGTGAATGGGATTGATCCTCCCCTCCTGATACCTCCTTTTTGACAGATTTGTGCTGCACGCACGGGGCGCGTCACCGCCCCACTTTATGACCGCAGGGCCGGCCGGGCGGGCCTCGAGGAAGGCTTTTTCCCAGAGGGGTGCAACCGCGCGGCGCAGCCGGAAGCCAGGTCACACCTGGCGGCGGCGAAAAGACCCGCGGAGGCGGCGAACTGAACGGCGAGTAGCGCCGGGGCTGCAGACCCGGCGGCGAAAGCGCGGGAGGGACGCGCGGCGAAGCGGACGGCGGGAGAGACCGCGGGGAACGGCTGGCCCCGGCAGCCGGAGCGGAAGCGTATTCTTGCATATTCAGTTAACTGACAGCCCGGAAAGACGGGAAGCCAGGCGGAAAAGGCCTGTGGAAAGCCGTGGAAGGCCTGGCGGAAACAACGAACGGCAGCCCGGAAAGACGGGCGCGCCTGGCAGGGCGTGCATACAGCCAGGCGGAAAACGGTTTCTTACCGGCTTCTGACAGCCCGGAAAGACGGGCGGGGCCGCGGCCCGGAAAAGACTGGTGTTTTCTTTTTCGCGCAAGCAAAAAGACGCGCAGGCGGATATGGGCCGCGGCCAACTCAATTTTCTTAATCTGGCGGTTCGGAAAGACGAACAAAAAACGCCGATGGATGAGATCGGCGCGTGAGGCAGCATTCACAAACACATCACGGGCGCGACGGGCTGCGAATGCGCAAATTGATTATACTACGGAATCAAAGAGAACGCAAGCGCAGCCTTTTTGCCACCCCAAAAAAGAAACGAGGAGGGCAAAATGGGCGAGATGGCCGCCGCCGGGACGCTTCCGGCGGCACAGTGGGAAGAAAAGAAGTATTACAGGGCCGCCCGGATCCGGGACATCACGGAGACGGTGAAGGGCGGGATGCTGGAGATCGGACGGGAATTTGCCGAGGCGCGGAAGGAATGCCCCTACGGCGAATGGGAGGACTGGGTGCGCAGCTGCACGGGGTACGAGCCGCGAACGGTGAACCAGTTCATCCAGGTGTGGGAGCGGTTCGGCGGGCGACGGCTGACGGACGGTGTGAGCATGACGGGCATGGTGAAGATGCTGTCGCTTCCGCCGGGAGAAGAGGACGCCTTCATGGCCGCCCACGACCCCGCCGGGATGAGCGTGCGGGAGATCGAACGGGCGGTGAAGGAATGGAAGGGGCAGGAGGCCACCTTCGGGGAGAAGGCGGACGCGGCCTTCGAGGATCGCCTGGCGGCGCTGAACGCGGAGAAAGACCAGATCATCGCGGAGATGAGGAGGGAGGCGCAGGAGAAGGACGAGAGCCTTGCGCTGCTGACGGAGCAGTACAGGGAAGTGTTCCAGATGAAGCTGGACGAAGCGGCGGCCCGAAAGGCCGCAGAGGCAAGGATCGAAAAGCTGGAGGCGGTGATCGCCCTGAGCGACGAGAGCTACGGGCGGGAGAGCGAGGCCAGGCTGGACGAGATGAGCAGGGCGGCCCGGGAGGAGGCGTTTGAGGCCGCGGCGCACACGGCGGAGGATCTGTCGCGGAGCGTGGGGGACTTCATCGCCCGGAACGCCTGGGCGGGCATCAGCTCGGCGGGGATGCGGCGCGGGGAGAAGATCGCGTGCCGGGAAGCGCTGGGGATGCTGAAGGAATGGATCGACAGGGCCGACGCGGCGCTGGCGGTGGAGGAAGCCGAGGCGGTGGTGGCATGAGCGAGCCGGCGCTGGCGGTATACGAGGAGCCTGCCGGGGAGGCCATGACACGACCGGACGCCGAGGTGATGCGGGCCATGGCCGCGATGGCAGCCAGCATGGCCTCGATCGCGGCGAGCATGGACGCGCTGACCCGGCGGATGGACGAGCTGGAAAGGGAGGTGCGGTGGAACACACCGCTGACCCCGGTACAGGCCCGGAGGGTGAACGAGGCCATTCGGGAGAGGGCGCGGGCGCTGCTGAAGCAGATGAACGCGCTGAGCGAGAAGCGGCTGAGGGCCGCAAGGAAGGCGATACGCAAGAGCGCACTGAAGCGCTACGGCGTGAGCAAGGTGTCGGAGCTGCCAAAGGCTGAATACCAGGTCGTGATGCGGCAGGTGGAGGCCTGGAAGGAGCTGGGGACACTGAAGGAAATACTGGAAGAATACTGAAAGGGGCGAACAAAACCATGAAAAGCATGAACGTGAGAATCACACTGACCGAGGAAATGCTGGGGACGGCCTCGGCGAACCCGGAGATCCACGCGGAGTACATCGCGAGCAAGGTGAAGGACAACAAGGACGAGCTGCTGACGGACGAGATGCGGGCGCAGATGACGGAGGAAGAGATACAGGCCGTGGCGGACGCGCAGACGGAGAAGGCCATGACGGTGTTCTCCCGGAACAAGGACGGCAGGCTCGTGATGTGGGACTACCAGATCCGCGGCTTCTTCAAGAGCGCCTGCAAGGCGCTGAACAAGGTGCCGAAGACCAAGAGCGCGGCGTGCAAGGCGTACAGGCAGAACATCGACGGGCGGATCCACGTGTACGGGCTGGAGGGGCGGATGATCCCCATCGAGTTCGCGGGGGACGTGGGCGACTGCCAGCGGCCGCTGAGGGCGAGCACCGCCCAGGGCGAGCGGGTGACGCTGGCCAACAGCGAGACGGTGCCCGCCGGGGCGGAGATGATCTTCGAGGTGGAGTGCCTGATCGACGACGACCTGGACATGGTGAGGGAGTGGCTGGATTACGGCAACATGGTGGGCCTCGGCCAGTGGCGGAACAGCGGAAAGGGCCGGTTCGTATGGGAGGAGCTGGACGAGAACAGGAAGGTGACCGGCGGAAACAAGGGCAAGGAGGAGCACTGGCAGAAGAACAAGCTGTTCAAAAAGCTGCAGAAGGAAAGGGCGGCGAGCGCGTGAGCGCCGGCCGCCCGAAGGGCGGAGGCGGGGCGTGGCTGCGACGCGATGTGCGGCGGATTTGATCTGCACAGCACGGCTTCGGAAAAACAAGGATGTGAATCGCGGAGCGGTGGAGGCATTCTGACCGGACTTGACTCGCAGCGGCTATGACGGGAAGAGCGCGGCTGCGCAACGGAGCGGCACTGTGCGCACCGGCACTGCGACGGAAAAGAACCGATATGGCCAGCAAAGCGGCGGCAAAGTATAGTGATGAGATGAAAAGCTGCGGCAAGGGTGAGCGTTGAGATTCAATGATGCGAGGCGCTGGGGAATGGCGTGGACTCGCCATGCGAGGCCGGGGCATTGTGTAGTCCAGAGATGCGGAGGCGATGCGAAGTATGGCGCTGATCCGCTTCGGCGATGAAAGGCGTCGGTTTGCGAGGCATGGGCGTTGCACTTCCTTGATGAGACGCGCGGAGAGGTGCTGAGGAAGAGCGCGGCCTGGCGAGGCGTGGGCATTGCGGAGCAGGGATGGGCCCAGCGCGGCAAAGGCAAGGCTCAGATTGGCGTTGATTGCGGTGGAAACGACAGGCCTCGAGCTGCTATGCATCGGATATGTATCGTGTTGAACAGAAAAGTGAGGAGAGGCCGGGGCTTTGTTATGCAGTGAGGTGATTCGCAACGGCATGGCATCGAGCGGCATGGCATAGCATGGACGAGCGCCGCGGCGGCGGAGTGGGGAAGAACACAGGCGTGTGAAGCGAAGGCAACGGGACGAACAGCAAGACCTGGCAACGGCATGGCGTCGAAAGACGTTGCGCCGAGTGGCGAAGGCTGTGCGGCGCAGGGATTGGCCGGGCAGCGGCATGGGAAGGCGACGGTATACATGGCGCTGAAGCGGCTTGGATGTGACATGAACGGCACCGGAGATGCGTTGAGGATCTGAGCGGGGCGCGGCGGTGGAACTGTTCCGTAGAGATTTGCGGCGCAAAGCCGAGGAAAAGTGTTGCCTGGTTTGATTGGCGAGGCGTTGGCATGGCCAGGCACGGCAATGGAATTGTATAGCAAAGATGAGCAAAGGCGATGCTGGGAATGGAGCAGCCATGGAAAAGCCAAGCGGCGTATCGCAAAACGCAGCAGTGGCATAGAATAGATACGCCAAGATATGCTATGGAACAGTTCGGCGGGGACGCGCTGAGGCACTGACAAGCAACGCACCGTCACGGCATTGTATAGCGCGGACGGGCTATGGCAAGGATGCGCAGAGACACGCACCGGGACGAAACGGCATTGGACTGCATAGCGCAATACGGCGGCCCTCTCCGGCGCTGACGCGCCGCCTCAGGAGAGGCAAGGGGGACGACCTCATCCGTCAGCGCCCGTACGGGCGTTGCCACCTTCCCCTAAAGGGGAAGGCAAGACGCGGGGGCGCTGCATAGTTCAGCATAGCGAAGGAGAGGCGTCGCGGAGCAGAGCGTGGCGACGGTATAGCGAAGTGAAGCTGCGCTTCGGCAAAGCAATACTAAGCTGAGCGATGGAAGGGAAGGGCGGAGCTGGGCATGGCAACGACAAGCAGAGCAACGCAACGACAAGCCGGACGCGGCGCCGAAAAGGCCATACCAATGATGAATCATCTATACGAATCATGAAAAGACTTTACGGATGGACGAAGAGGAGAGGCTGAAGGCGTGGATCAGCGGGAAGAGCGCGTGGTTCGCGCTGCTGATGGCGGAGGGACACCTGTGGATCGGGCGGGACAGCGTGTGGTACGTGAGCGACCCGTGGCGGGTGGCCGAGGCGGGCGACCGGTTCGGGGAGCTGGAGCGGCTGTGCCGGCTGCAGACCGGGCTGCCGCTGCGGATAGCGAGCCTGAAGCGGCTGCCGGTGAAGACCGTGAAGTATTACGAGCCGGAGGAGGGCGAAGAGCTTCCGCCGGTGAAAGAGGAGGAATGCCCGTGGGAGCCGGTCTGAGGGCGGGGGTGACGAGCGGATGACGTAGCAGGGGCGAAGCAGGACGAAACAGGGGCGAGGTGAGCAAGGTGGCGGACTATATCAGGGTGAACCCCCTGACCGAGTATTCCAGGTTCAGCGCGTTTTGCAGAGATGAGTGTCTGTCGGCAAACGAGGTTGCGCTTTGGCTTCAGCTGTTTGACTTTTTCAACCGAAAGAGAAAACACGATACAGAAGGCAACCCATGGTTTCCCAGCGTATTCATCCCGATCCACAACAACGCGCTGCTGGGCACGGTGCCCATGCGGCTGGACGCGATGATCGCGGCCAGGAACCGGCTGAGGCAGCGGGGGCTGATCGACTACATCCCCGGGAAGCGGAACAAGGACGCGCCGATGTACAGGATGAATTTCTTCACACCGGGAGATGAAGAGGGCAGTTTTCCACAACCTGTGGAAAAACCTGTGGAAAAACCTGTGGATAAACTGTGGATAACTTTGGACGATGAAGACGGTGAAGAAAGTTACTCGGTTAAAACGAGCAACACGGAGGATAAAACCGCAGGCAAAACCACCGATAAAACCCCGGGTAAAACCGCCAACATTAGAATAGAGAATACAGAGAGAGAGAATAACGGAGAGATTTTGGAAGAAGACGGTCTTTATGATGATCGTATCCAGACGACGCGCGCGCGGGAGAGCAACGGGGAGAGGCTGCGGGGCCTGGGCGCGCTGGAGGCAATGAGGTACCACGGGCTGCTGGCGGCGCTGTATCCCGGGGCGGACGGCGAGCGGATGCAGCTGCTGATACTGACCAGGGAATACCGGGGCGTGAGGTACACGGCGAGCCTGATCGCCAGGGCCATCGAGAAGACCAGCGAACGGCACCAGCGGGACGCGCTGCGGAGCCCGATCGACTACACGCTGAAGGTGCTGGAGGACTGGCACCAGCGGGGGATCAGCACGGAGGCGGAGCTGGACGAGGCGCTGGCCGGGAGATTGGAGATGGCATGATGGCGCAGGAGATAATCAAGATCGACTGGGGCGTCGTGTGCGGAGTGTGCGGGAAGGAATTTTTCCCGCGGAAGGAGCTGTGGGGCTGGCGCGTGGGAAACCGGTATTTCTGCCGGTACAACTGCATGAGGAGGTATGAGAAAGCCATGGAGGCCGCGGATGGCAGCAAAAAGCGGGGGCCGGGAAACCACCTGAGCCCGGAGGAAAAGGAGGCCATCGCGCTGATGCGGAAGGCGGGAGAGACGCCGGGCGACATCATGCGGAAGGCCGGGATCTCAAGGGTGACGCTGAACAGGGTGCTGGCGGAGGCCAGGGCGGCGGAGGATGGCGAGGCCGCGCCGGAGACGCCGGCGGAGACACCAGCGGAGGCACCAATGGAGACACTGATGGAGACGCCAATGGAGGACACGGCGGAGGAAGTGACAGATGAGGCCGCACCGCCAAAGAAGCCGAGGAAGGCGCAGAAGGCCGCACAGAAGCCGGAGGTGACGCCGGCGCGGAAGAGGAGGACGAGGAGGACGAGGCAGATCGGAGAGGTGGCGGAGTATTCGCTGGACGAGGAGAGCGGACTGCTGCACATCCGGATGGAGGAGGGCACGTATGAGGGGAGCGGCGGCATGATCGCGCTGAGGCTGGAGATCGCGGCGGCGTTCCTGGAAGAGGCGGCGGAAGCGCTGGCAGCCATGACATGAGAAAGGGCGCGACGGGATGAATATCACAAGGACATACAGGCCCCCGACACCGGAGACGGAGGGCTGGTCGTACATGGGGTACGAGCTGGGGCGGATCGCGGGGATGAGGACGCGGGAAGCCAGAGAGCTGGACGAGGGGCACCCGGAGGCCCGGCGGCTGAACGGGGCGGAGATCGAGGGCCTGCAGGCCATGATCGTGACGTGGAAGATGTGCGAGGCGTACCTGCCGAACCTTGAGGCGCTGGCGGAGGCCACGGGCGCGGGAAGGGCGAACCTGCGGCGCACGGTGCGGATGATCCGCAACCTGGCGCGGAGGATGACGCTGGACGCGAAGATGACGCAGCTGAAGGCTATGGCGGACAACATGGCCGGGTGTTCGGTGATGATCACCAACACGCAGGTGAACCGGCCGGGGCAGATACTGATGGACCTGGACGACGCGGAGACGCTGGCCAGGGCGGCGCTGGAGGAAAAGTGCGCCTACCAGTGCTCAAAGAGCGCGAAGGAGAGCCGGAGGTGCCCGGTGCGGGAGGCGCTGGACAAGCTGCCGGGAATGCGGGACAGGCGGAAGAGCTGGGCGGGGGAATGCCCGTACCAGACGGCGGGAGGAGGCGGCGCGGATGAGCTCGCGATTTAACCTGCACGACGGGCAGCTTGCGCAGTACAAGCTGCTGGACTGGGCGCGGATGGTGAGGATTTGCGCGGAGGCGCTTGAAAACGCCGTGAAGCTGGATCACCAGAGCCTGATCGAGAACGCGATGCAGCTGCTTTACACCTCCTGCGACTACGCGGTTTACCTGATGAAAGACATGAGGGATCTGGAGGAAATAGCGGACAAGGGATACGAGGCGGAGCTTCGGAGAGAGAAGGGGGGCGACGCAGCGTGAATGTTGAGCGCCTTCCGCTGGAGGACTACGAACAGGGCGAGGACGGAAAGACCTACACGACATTCCGGCACCAGCTGAAGCACACGGTGGGGCTGGACTACGCCGACACGCCGGGCTGCATGTACGTTCGGCACGGGCAGACTTTCTTCAGGAGCTGGCGGAACCACTACGACGCGGGGAGGATTCACCCGGAATTTGAGAAGTGGGTGGCCGCGGGGCTGGCCGAATACAGCGAATACAGCAACCACGGGCAGCCGGCGCGGACGTACAGGCTGACAAAGAAGGGGCTTGAACGCCTGGGCGCGGAGCTGAACGTGGTGATACGGGAGAGATGAAGGCATGGGCGCAAAAACAAAGATCGACTGGTGCGACGCCACCTGGAACCCGGTGACCGGCTGCCTGCACGGGTGCAAATACTGCTACGCAAACCGGATCGCGGTGCGGTTCGGCGGGGCGACGCCGGACAACAAGCTGCACGCGCTGGAGGAGCTGAACAGGACAACGGACGGAAAGCCGGATCCGTATCCGTTTGGATTCGCGCCGACGCTGCACCTGTACAGGCTGGGCGAACCGAAGAAGTGGAAAACGCCGAAGAACATTTTCGTGTGCAGCATGGCGGACTTATTCGGACGGTGGGTGCCGGACAGCTGGAAGTTTGAGGTGCTGGCCGCCTGCGCGGAGGCGCCGCAGCACAGGTATCTTTTCCTGACGAAAAACCCGGACGGGATCGAGCCGTGGAACGACAACGAGATATACACGGCGGAAAAGTATCCGGTGCGGCAGCTGATGACGGACAACATGTGGCACGGGATCAGCTGGACGGGGCTGAACGGGCGGCCTGTGGGCCAGGAAGATCAGATGGGCCGCGAGGAAATGGACGAGTATTTCTACCGGATGTGCTCGAACGTACAGCCTTTCATCCGGCACAGGTTCCTGAGCATTGAGCCGATGCTGACAGACGTGTGCGAGATCGAGAGCGGGCGCGAGCCTGGGCGGAAGCTGCTGGAGGTGTGGCTGCACGGATGGGACACGCCGTACAGGATACCGGGAAAGTACGAGTGGGTGATTGCCGGGGCGGAGACGGGATACAGGGCGCACAAGGTGGTTCCGCGGAAGGAATGGGTGATGAAGCTGGCGGAGCTTTGCCGGGAAAACGGGATTCCGCTGTTCATGAAGGAGAGCCTGAGGGAAATCATGGGCGCGGACTTCCGGCAGGAATTTCCGTGGTGATCAAAGAGGGGTGAGCGCAGATGAACGATTACGGCGTGAAAATCGGGACGGTTTTGTGGCAGATGCGGGGACACCACAAGGAGCGCGAGGATCCTGTGAAGTGGCACGCGGTGCCGCACTGCGTGGAATTTGTGGACGGGCACAAGTTCCTGGACGCGTACGGATGCGGCGGGAGCCTGAACGGGATCGGGAAGAACTGGTTCCGGACGCGGGAGGAATGCCTGGAGGACTTTGAAAAGCACCGGGAGAGCTACAGCCAACCGGCGGCGACCAGCGCGGCGCTTCACCAGGAGGAAAGGCTGGGCAGCGCGGTGAGCGACAGCGTGGCTTTCTGGCGGGACGACGGGATCCTGCGGGTGTTCGTGAACGGGCGAAGGCTCAACAACGGCGAGCTGCCGTGGCGGATCGCGCCGGAGGGAGCGGAGGGAGAGCCCTGGGAGCGGGTGACGCTGGGGGAGATCCGCGAGGCGCTGGGCACGAGGCCGATCATCACGGTGTGGCACGAGAACTGGCTGTGGGGGAAGATTTACGAGACAGGCAACCACCCGGAGGAGACGGTGTGGCGGCTGCACGGAAGGACGATGGGTTTCGCATGACGACGTGCAGCTTATGCGGGAAGAAATTCGAGGTCGCCTTCCCGTCCGAGTACGCCTGGCGGTGCGGGAACAAATACCTGTGCAGCTACACCTGCACGCGGAAGGCGGAGAGGGAAAAGACGGAGAAGCGGCAGAAGACGATAGAGAAGATCAGCGTGAACGCGCACGGCATCCGCTACACGGACGAGCAGAAGGAGGAGTGCGTCCGCCTGTACAAAGAGAGCCGGCCGAAGGCGAAGGACATCAGCCAGGCCACGGGGATGAGCGTGGACGCGGTGATCCGCTGCCTGAAGGCGGCGGGCATCTACGTGCCGCGGAACCCGGCGTGCAACTTCCCGCGGAAGGAGATCGACATCGGCCTGGCGCGGCGGATGAAGGCCGAGGGGCAGACCTACGACCAGATCGCGGAGGCGCTGGGCGTGGCCCGGTGCACGGTGATCAAGAAAATGCAGGAGGCGCGGCATGAGGACTGAGACATCCGGCGCGGAGGCGCGGAGGCTGATTGACGCGCTGGAGGGCGAGCGCCAGCGGCAGGGCATGACGAAGGAGCAGCTGTCCATGGCGGCGAGCAACAACATGAACACCTGGGGCGGGACGCTGAAGCGCGGCGGCACGCTGCTGCGCACCTTCTGCGCGGTGTGCGAGGCGCTGGACGTGGAAATTGTGCTGGTGAACAGGGAGGGGGTGAATATTACGTGAGGGTGCTCACTCATCTCAGCCTGTTCAGCGGAATCGGAGGGCTTGACCTTGCGGCAGAAATGGCCGGATTCGTGACCGTGGGGCAGTGCGAGTGGGCAGACTATCCGACAAAAATCCTTGAAAAGCACTGGCCGGACGTGCCGCGATGGCGGGATATCCGCACACTGACAGGAGACAGTTTCTATGCAAGAACAGGTTTGCGAACAGTTGACGTTCTTTCCGGAGGGTTCCCATGCCAGCCGTTCTCCGTTGCCGGGAAGCAGCGAGGCAAGGCAGATGACCGTTACCTCTGGCCGGAAATGTGCAGAGTCATACGGGAAATCCGGCCAGCTTGGGTCATTGGTGAAAATGTGTCTGGAATCGTCAATCTGGCACTCGACACGGTGCTTACTGACTTGGAAAACGAAGGTTACACCGTCCAGACGTTTATTGTTCCGGCTTGCGGTGTTGACGCGCCGCACAGGCGGGACAGGGTGTGTATTGTGGCCTACACCTTCAACGGGCGCGGCGCTGTGCGGGGGGACGCACAACTTCAAGATGCTTCAGGCGATGCGGAAAGCGGGACTAATCACGGAGGAAGAACGCCGCAACTTTTCACAGGGGAACGGGGGAAAGACGAACCCCGCCTTGTTGGAGTGGCTGATGGGCTACGAACAGCAATTCACGCGACTGATACCGACACCGACTTCCAGCGAGTACCGGGGCGCGGCGATGAACAGATTTTTAGGGGGGGGGGGGTACAGACACAGGCTCTGCGAACTGCTGGAACTCACCCCGCGTGGGAAAATTGGCCTGATGAACCCGGAGTGGATAGAGTGGCTGACGGGGTATCCCATAGGGTGGACAGAATTAAATGTTTAGGTAACGCCGTTGTGCCGCAGCAGTTTTATCCCTTCTTTGCGGCCATTGCGGAGATAGAGCGGGGTGATACATATTGAGCAAGGCAAAATCCTTTCCTGCACAGGATGACGATTTCGAAGGAGGTGACCGGAGATGGCTGACACTCTCAAAAAGATATGCGAGGATTACGGCCTCACGCCGGAGGGTGTGCGGTACGCGCTTAAACAGTATCAGCGGGTCATCACCGAGATCACGGACGGTTTCTTCAGCAGGCTGACCTATGACGCTGACACGATCATTAACAAAGCATATGAACGGTACGAGCAGGCTTTTGAAGAGGATCACGGTTGGGTGAGCGTAAAAGAGCGGGAAACCGAAGACACAGGAATATGCAGAGTATTCCAATGCAAGAAGTGCGGATTTGGAATAGATGATATTTTTGTGAATGACGAAGGGAAATATCCAATTGTCCCGAGATTTTGCCCAAATTGCGGAAGGGCGGTGATGTGGGATGACTGACCGGGAGAAGGTTATCAGAGGGTTGGAAAATGCAAAGAATGTAATTGAAAATTGGATTCCAATGTTTGAACAGTACAATTCTCCTGCTGTGATAGATGAAGCGATTGCCCTGATAGAAGAACAGGAGCCGATTAAACCATATATGGATTATGATGGTCAAGATGTATGGCGATGCGGCAAGTGCGGAAACTCGTTGATGCATCCATCATATTATGGAGCAGACGAAGATGCAAAAAACTATATAAGATATTGTAGCCATTGCGGGAGGGCGGTGAAGTGGGATGCTGAAACGAGTGCCTAAAATGTGCATCACCTGTCAGCACTACGAGCCGTATCACTGCACGATTGATGACAGCTATATTGGGTACATATACGCCGACAAGCGGACGGATTGTAGAGGGCCCAACAAAATCGTCTGAAATGGAAGCTGAAGAAGGATGGAATGAAAGGGCTCAAGAAGATAATTGGATTTCTGTCAAGGACAGACTGCCAGAAAAACAGACACCTGTGCTTGTATACGTGCCACCATACAGCGATAAAAATGAAGAATACGCCGAATATGTAGGAGCAGCATATCATACGCATTCTGCCCTTGGCGGCTATTGGGCAGGAACGGATGGCAATATCTATGGTGCAATCGGAATTATTCACGAACCGACCCACTGGATGCCACTGCCCGAACCACCGGAAAGAGAAAGAGCGATGGAAAGGATGAAAAACAAACAGACAGATGACAGCACTGAAGCGGGAGAAACAGAGTTACCTTGATTTTCTGAAAAGCAAGATGGTCATTGCGCCGGAAAGCGGCTTCGATATTGACCCGTCCGAGGTCAACCCGGTGCTGAAACCGCACCAGCGCGATGCGGTGGTGTGGGCTGTGCACGGCGGGAAGCGCGCGCTGTTTGAATCGTTCGGCCTGGGAAAGACGCCGCAGCAGCTGGAGTTCTGCCGAATCGTGCTCAAACACGAGGGCGGCAAGGCGCTGATTGTGCTGCCGCTGGGCGTGCGGCAGGAGTTTGCGAGGGACGCCACGCAGCTGCTGGGCTGGGAAAAGGCGCCCGAGTACGTGCGCACCATGGAAGAAGTGCACGCAGCCACCACCAGCATTGTAATGACCAATTACGAGCGCGTGCGCGATGGCGACATTGACCCGGAGTATTTCACGGCCACCAGCCTGGACGAGGCCAGCGTGCTGCGGTCATTCGGAAGCAAAACCTATCAGACGTTTCTGCCGAAATTTCGCAATGTGCGTTACAAACTTGTCTGCACGGCCACGCCTTCGCCGAACCGCTACAAAGAGCTGATCCATTACGCCGGTTATCTGGACGTGATGGACACCGGGCAGGCGCTGACGCGCTTCTTCCAGCGGGACAGCACAAAGGCAAACAACCTGACACTATACCCGCACAAGCAGGAAGAATTCTGGCTATGGGTGACCACGTGGGCGCTGTGCATCCAGTACCCGTCCGATCTGGGTTATGACGACACCGGCTACCGGCTTCCGCCGCTGGACGTGCGCTATCACAGACTGGACACCAACCCGGACACCGCGGGCGTTGACAAGTTCGGGCAGATCACGGATGTGAAGTGGACAGCGCGCCGGGACAGCGCGAAGCCCTTCCGGGACGGCAGCGACGAGCTGCAGGCGGTGCACGCCTACCTGTACGACGCGGGCGTCATGCACGACCTGGTGCGGGAGCCTGTGCCGTGGTTTGACAGGGACGGGAGGTGACCGCCCACGACGCTGGAAGAATTGCACCGCCTGCTGGACGACCAGTACGCGCGGGGCAGGGCGCTTGGCTATGTGGAGCGCCTGGACGAGTGGGCCGCGTGGCAGACCGCGAAAGCGGTACAGCGTGAAAACGCGCGGAAGGAAAGAGAGGAGCGGAGAAAGCTATGGCAATCAGCCCGGAGTGGTACGCAGGGCGAAAAGTCCTGACGGCGGAGCAGGTGAAGGCCCTGCCCGTGGGCGCGCCGGTGGAGGTGATCAGCGCGGACAGGCACGGCGAAAAGCAGACGCTGGCCTGCGCCGTGGCGCAGTACGGGAAGCAGAAGCGCCTGTCCTTCCGTGACTGGCGCGGGGAGAGATGCGTGATCCCGATCAGGGACTACCCGAACAAGGTATTTGCGGAGGTGAAGAAGTGAAAAAGGACATTGTGTGCTACATCGCCGGGCCGATGCGGGGGCAGCCGGATCTGGGCCGCGCCGCCTTCCGCCGGGCGGAGGAAAAGCTGCGGGCGTTCGGGTGGAAGGTGCTGAACCCGGCCATCCTGCCGGACGACCTGCCGCAGGAAACGTACATGCCCATCTGCCTGGCCATGGTGCGGGAGGCGGACTGCGTGGTGCTGCTGGACGGCTGGGAGCGCAGCGCTGGCGCAAAGCTGGAGCATGACTTCGCCGTGGCCGGCGGGATTCTGTGCGTGACGGAGGATATGATTGCGGAGAAAGACATCGAGGGCAAAGCATGACACAGCTTGAAATGCAGGAAAGCGCCGTGCTGGGAAAGCAGGGCGAGGCGGAGGCTTACGGCGCGTTTGTGGATAAGTTCAAGCCGAAACTGACAACGGACGACTGCTACACGCCGGAACCTGTCTATGACGCCATCGCGGACTGGGCTGCCGCTGAGTACAAACTGGACAGGGCAAAATTCGTCAGGCCGTTCTGGCCGGGCGGAGATTATCAGGCCTATGACTACCCCGCAGATTGCGTGGTGGTGGACAATCCGCCGTTCAGTATCTTGGCGCAGATATGCAGCTTCTACGACGAGCGCGGCATCCGTTACTTTCTCTTTGGCCCGTCGCTCACGCTGTTCTCCGGTGGGAAGAAATCCCGGTGCTATATCGTTGCGGACGCAAGCATCACCTATGCCAACGGCGCAGAGGTGAAAACGGGATTCATCACCAACCTGGACGACGCGCAGGTGCGCACAGCGCCCGACCTGTACCGCATTGTCAAGCGCGTAAACGACATGGTGCAGAAACAGGGCAAGGCGCAGTTGCCGAAATACGAGTATCCGGATTATGTTGTCACCGCCGCTATCATGCAAAAATGGGCGCACTACGGCATCGCCTTCCGCGCGGGGAAGAACGAGACGGCCTTCATCCGCTTTCTGGAAAGCCAGAAAGCGCAAGGCAAAGCAATATTCGGGGGGGGGGTTCTTACTGTCAGAGCGTGCAGCCGCAGAGCGTGCAGCCGCAGAGCGTGCAGCCGCAGAGCGTGCAGCCGCAG
>JAEEGL014344878.1_pt1 | contig 17667 bp, 11 predicted proteins | sample 9134231 | NCBI WGS metagenome assembly JAEEGL01 (sample SAMN16246548, study PRJNA631951) | gut metagenome | biome: gut microbiome; feature: rumen; material: fiber-attached | host: Bos | place: Iran: Karaj | collected 2018-10 | reverse complement strand
TCACGACATTCAAAGAGACTCATCTCCTTGCTGACATATTCGCCCGTTGTTCCGGTAATAACGACCTTGGCTTGTGCCAGACAAGGCATCAGGACGATTGCAAGACAACTGATAACCAGTATGACTGTTTTTCTTTTCATCATGCTCCTTGCGTTATGATTCTAGAAAAGAGTAGTGGTGTAGATACCATTACGTGACTGCTCCATGTAACAAACTCTTTTCACGCGACCCTTCCCCTCGAAGGTTTTCTCTGCCGGCAACACGATGGCTGCAGATACGGGATGCAGATAGACTTTGTAATTGCCGTCCTTCACCGTTGCGATGGCCAGATAGTCGAACCACGAGTCATTCAGTCCATAGGGGGAATATTTCAGGAACTCCATATAAGTAACCTCCTCGCCAGCGGATAACATGATATCCTGCTCGCTCTCTGTCTGGTTGTCCAGATTACATGCATATAGCTTACTGTTCTTAAAGTAATAAATAATGTTATTATTCTGGTTGAGCGCACGGACATCTGCCTTCAGCATCTCCAGGTTGCTGTTCAGTGTTGTGGTCTGTTGAACAGGATTGCTCGAGACGCTGGAGGCAAAGCCGTTCAGCGTGAATAGTTGATAGTCATTTGTATTCTTTTTCTTCATCACAGCTAAGGCCACATCACCCTGACTGCTGGCTGTAGTGGATTTTCCGCCCATATAAATCATGTCCATGCCGAGATTCTTTGACGAAGGTGAACCATCGTTGAAGAAATCGAGATTGGGTGAGTTACGGCTTACTGTACAGAATGACGATGTCTTTTCATCGAAAAGCAGCGGGAGAGTGGCATGCGAGCAATGCCGGTAGGGTGACAGTTGATAGTCGCCGAGAGACTTGATGATAAACTGCTTGTAAATGTTGTAACGAGAGTTGTACATCGTATAAACCGTATTATCTACACACACATGCACGTCGGACGGACCCGAAAACAGCGCCTGCACATTGCGGTTAGCCGGTAAATCGACAAACAGACTCTCATAGTCTGCCACGATCTTGCCTGTAAAGTACTCAAGCGCTACTACATCACTGCTGCTGGCGGCAAAAACGGCATTGGTCTGTACATCTTTCAAAGAACTCTCGTCGAAGACCCAATAATATAAAGTGAAATGCAGATTGAGCGGATCGCCCTGCAGCTTGCGACCATTCACACTATAGATAAGGTCCCTCTTCTCTTTGCTGCTGGAAATAAAATCGATATCGGTGCCGTCGGCATCCCCTTTCAGAATCCACCAACCTGTAGCCATATCGGTGGTTACATTCAGGTTATACTCTTTATAGGCAAAAATACCCGTCTGTTTATCTTTTGCACAGAAACGCAGTTTGTAAGAGCCAATGCTACGGTCAACAGTGTAGTCCCAATTCATCTCCCTTGAAACAGTGTCAACAGCTGCCGCTGTCTGGGCACTGGCTGGGGTAATGGTCCAGAAATACTCATAGTCACGGTTAGCTGGTGTAACAACAGGTCGTAACTGAATGATATCACCTGTTGAAACAGTATATTGATTCTGAATGCCCTCTACCTGAATATCCAAAGGATCAGCGTAGTCGTAATTGCTGTCATCGTTAAAGCAAGATGCAAAGACAAACAGCGTAAGGCCCAACATGGCATATATTTTTGTATTCATAATCATCATGTTTTTATGATTGTTCGATTGTTGGAATATGATTTACATACTTGTGGGGAAGGTGACAAGAGCACTATTCGGGTCGTCTGCATTCTCACGCATAGGAGCAAGTCCTGCTGCGATATTGGCAGGGTCATTGTTGAATGCTTGCAGAGCCTCAATGAATTTCATGCGCCAGTAATAGCGGAACGATACTGAGTTGTATGCCTCGTCCACCCACTCTTCATCCACTTTCCCGTTGACAACTTGCATCATCAGCTGATGTTTGGCTTTGCTGTAATTGCCAAAATAGCTGTTCATGTAGCGTTGTGCCCAATTGGATGGTTGTTCAAGCATGTCAGATATCGTGATGGTCCTCTCAAGATACTTGCTCTCGCCCAGATCAAAATCCTCAGTAGGTTTCAGACGGATGCGCAGTCTCACCTTCTCTTTGGTCAATGATACGTCGCGCAACAAAATGACACCAATCTGAGCACGCACCTCTCCGGCTGGGATCGTAAACAGTTGAGCATATTCTTGACTATCGAAAGGTACATAATGCTTACCTGCAACCGCTTTATCGGTGCGTTCGGTAACCACAGAATCGGTAACATATCCCCAATGGTCTTTGTTGTAGGTAATGTCATATTCGCTCACCTGTTCAATCATGACGTGCCTGTCGGTGTCGGCAGGACCTCCCATGACTCTGATGGGCAGATATACGATGTCGCGCGTGGTACTTGCCGGACTCCATATAAATGAATAGGAATAGTTGTCCAATGTACCGCTGGCATCTGGCAGTAACTGTACACGAGCCTTGTCGTTGAACAACAGTCCATCTTCCTCGTGGCAACCTGTCAACCCCAGACATAAGGGGAGCAATAAATATATGATCTTCTTCATAATATCTTTTTTTATTCGTTAGCATAAACAGACTCTTGAACGGGCAGGGGAACCACATAGGTATCTTTCGAACCCTGTTCATTCGTGAAATAAATCTTCTCGGCAGCCATTCGTTTGTAAGCATAGAAGGCTTGTCCTTCACCATAGAACTCTCGGTTATATTCTTTGATGAGCAGTTCGTTGAGTTGTTCCTGGGTAGTGATGGTGAGGGCTGGGGCATTGCGGGCAACAGTCATTTCGGTATATAGGCTGTTGGCTTCACTGACCGATGAACATTCCATGGCGATAAGATACATCTCATAGAGACGGATCAGAGGGATCACATTCTTCGCCAAACTAGGCATATTGTCGCTTTGGACATATTTTACAAAATAGTTGTAATAAGTCCACCAATAACTGTCGTACACATAATTCCACATATTTACAAAGCGAATGTCGGTGGTTCCTGATTCATAAAGTTGTGAGCGCAGTTGTGACTGTGTTTTCTGATAGGTCGTTCCAGCACCGAGGGTTGATGATATGTCAGCTACTTTCAAGTTGAAGATATGCTCGCTGGAAAGCACTTTATCACCACTGGCACAGTCGTTGAGCGTACCCAGTCGGAACATTTTAGCTCCATCAGGCGATGTGGCGTTTATCACGATTCGTGCATATTCCAAAGCTTGGCTTTTGTTGCCTGTCCATAATGCCACTCTGGCTTTTAATGCGCACACGGCATAATAGTTCATGCGCATTTGGCGGTAGCCGTAGAAATTATCAGTAAGTTGCGACGGCGTGTTCAACGTGGCTATCGAGTTATTTAAGATAGGGTCAACCTTTTTCAGGCAAGCTTCTGCTTCATCGATATCGTTGAAGAGTTCACGGGTGAACTGCTCGTAGTTGAGAAACTGATTGGGTCTGTTGATCACCTCTTTCACGTAAGGCAAGATACGGTCACTACCGGGGTTGGTGGGCATAGGACCAAACAGACGCAGCACATCGAAATGGCAGAAGGCTCGCAAGGCCAGCGCCTCTCCCTTGATCAGGTTGTAGTCATTCTCGCCAAGAGTGCCGTTGTCGATATCGCCAAGCAGTCCGTTTACATCGGCAACAACTTTGAACAGGTTGTTATATACAGCAGCCATGGCATCCTCCACGACCGTAGCCCGATAGTTATAAGTATTCAGATAACTGCCGATCGTGTTAGAGGAATAATTCCAATGTTGCGCCAGGTTCTCTATGCTTCCGCATACCATCTCCTGTCCGTAAAGACTGTTTGATTTCATTCTGATATAAGCTCCTGTGAGCACGTTTCGGAAGCCTTCTGCTTTAGAAAACATCTCACTTTTCTTTTTCTGCTCGGAAGGTGACACATCAAGCCAGTCTTCACAAGAAGAAAGGAGCAAAGGGCTGAAGACAACGAGTATAATACTTGTGAAAAGCACAGCCGCTTTTACCTTATATATTGTATGTTGATTCATTGTTATATCTTTTTAATGTTGTAACATTATTATTAGAAATTCATGGACAGGGTGAATGAGAACCTGCGCGAATAGGGGTAGTCGAGTCCTCGTTCTTGCTTGACAGTAGAGATATAGAACAGATCACTCAGGTCGGCAGAGAAAGTAGCCGATTGCATGCCCAAGCACCGAGTAAGCCATGGCTTGTTGCGCAACTCGTAGCTCAGATGAATATTCTGGCAGGTGAGGGTGCGCTCGTTTTGAACGAAACGGGTCGTGGCATAGGTGGCAGTCTCGTTGGTCAGACCTTTAAAGAAAGTGCGGTCTCCCACCTCCTGCCATCTGTCGGTAAATACACGTTCATCTACGTTGTATTGCTTGTCGGCGTTCTCAATGCGTGTAGCCAGTGTCTGATTATACAACTGTCCGCCTGTTCGATAGCCTAATGAGACATTGGCAGTGAAATCGCACCAGCGTAACATGCTACTGATATTTCCTTTGTATTTCGGCAGACTCACACCACAAGGGACTCTGTCAGCGGCATTCCAGGTATAGGTAGGCTCACCATTTTGCTTGAGATAAACCTCAAGACCGTTGCTGGGGTCAATGCCCAAAGAAGGTACAGCATAGATGGTGTATTGTGATTCACCCTCGCGGATTACCCTGTTGGGAGTCACGCTACGGGTAAGTAACAGTTTCGCATATTCGTCTTTCATCGCTTGCGAGAGGGCTACCACCTTGTCTTTGTTGTGCATCATTGAACCTGTTAACGACCAGAAGAGGCGTTTCTCTGTATTCTTAACGACAAACACCGTGGCTTTGACCTCAAAACCCTTGTTCTCTACCTTACCAATGTTCTCTACATATGAAGTAAAACCGTTAGAGAGAGGCAGGTCGAGTGATGAGAGCAGGTTGGACGTCTTCTCCAAATAGACATCAGCTACAAGATTGATACGGCCATCAAGCATACTCACTTCCAGTCCGGCATTCCACTTATTGGTTTTCTGCCATTCCAGATTTTTGTTTTCCAATGCCATCTGGTAAGCTCCGAGCCACTGATTATAGCGATCGCTCATATAATAAGAATAGGTGGCAATGGCTTGATAGACATTGAAATTCTGTGATCCCGTCTGTCCGAAAGAAGCTCTGAGCTTCAAGAGGTTGAACAGGTTGTTGTCTTTCAAGAAATGTTCGTTGTGCAGGTTCCATCCTATACCGGCTGAATAGAACGGTGCAAAGCGACGGTCGCTACCAAACTGCGATGAACCATCCAAGCGATATGCCAAGTCGGTATAGTAGCGGTTGTCGTAAGAATAGTTCACACTACCCACAAGACCTACACTTCGCATCTTAGCCTCACTTCCACTGGGCTTGCCGTCTTTCATATACTGTAGTGCTGAAGGCAGGAAGTCCATGTCTTCATCGGGGAACCCTTCTGCCTGGATGTAGTAATTACGGCTATTTTTGGAAATGATGTTGGCATTAAGACCGGTATATAGTTGGTGCTTCTTGGCAAAGAGATGTGTATAACTGAGAGTCAGCGCTGCCTCATAATTCATCATCTTGCCATTGCCATAGTTATAACTACCCTTACGGAGTGCTCCCTCGGCAGTCTGATAGAGATCTTTCTCAAAATCGGTATGTTTGGCCGATTTGTAGTTATCACTCTCTGAATCTTGCCAGGTGATGCCCAAACTTCCGCGTGCGATGAATCCCGTGAAAGGTCGCCACTCTATGGCAAAATTATTGGTAATATTGGTATAGTTGGCGCTGTTCTTCTGTCGTAGCGTAGCATTGTAGAGAGGATTGGTGGGAAGATTGCTATAGGTTCCCCAGAAGTTCACATCATTGTCAAAAATCTTTATAATATCACCATTGTCATCGTAGGGTCTCCAATATGGATTCAGTCGGGTGTATTGTGAGAAAGTACCATAGGGTGACTCTTTCGACTTAGTATGACCGATGTTGAGATCATTGTTAAAAATGAGTTTCTGGTGACGATATGTCAGGTTGATGCCTCCATTGAAACTATTGCGGTTAGAGCCTTTCATCACACCTGTCACACCATTGTATTGCAATGATGCTGAATAGCGGAAACTGGTATCACCACCTTCAATACGCATGTTGTGACGCTGGCCTACACCTGTACGAAGGGGCAGTGCCATCCAGTCTGTATCTACTCCACGCTGAACATCTTTCAAAATGTTGCTATATTTATTTTTATAATTAAAGTCTCGCTGTGGGTCAACCATATCATAATAGCCTGCGCGGCGCTCCAGTTCCAGTTTATCAGCGGCATTCAACAGATGGTAGTCGGTAAGGTCGGGAGCCTCGATGTTTAAACTTCCGTTATAGGTAAGTCTTAGGCGTCCTACCTGTGGTGCCTTTCGGGTGATTACCACCACGCCATTGGCTCCACGTGAACCATAGATAGCCGTGGCTGAACCATCTTTGAGTAAGGTGATCGACTCTACATCATCGTCATTAAGGTCCATGAGCCGCTCCAGACTTATTTCAAATCCGTCAAGTACAATAAGTGGTGTGTTGAGATCGGTTTTTGTATTGTCTTGTAAGTCATCGAGAGCAGGCAAGTTGGCATTACCTCTGATTTGTATCTCGGGCAGCCGGTTAGGATTAGAACCCAATTCGTTGTTTGTCAGAATGTTAAATGCAGGGTCGATGTTGCCGATAGAGGTGATGAGATTCTTGTTACCATAGTTTTTCAGTTCCTCACTGGTGATCGTGGTTACTGCACCTGTATAGGCATCTTTACGCTTAGGGAATATACCGGTCACCACCACATCCTCAAGCATATTGTCTTCCTCCATAATAACCACCAATGGCTTGTTACCTGCCTTATGACGCACAGTAGCCATGCCGACATAAGAGAATTCCAACACATCATCAGGCTGAACATCCTGAATAGAAAACTTTCCATCGGCATCAGATATCCCAACAGACTCTTTACCTACCACACGAATAGTAACATAAGGAAGAGGTTCTTTGTTGCGATCAACGATCTTACCTTGGGCAACACCATCTTTTTGAGTGGATGTACGCTGTTGCGTCATCTCCGCCGTACTTCCCTGCTTAGGTTGTACGCTGATAAACCGTCCTTGAACCACAGAAGTGTAGGGAATACCTCTGAGTAACATGTCAACAGCATCAGGCGCAGACTGATCTTGAACAGAGACCGTAACGGTGTAACGTTTCAGCTCATCATAACTGTAGTTGATCTTGTAGTAACCAGACAACTTCTCCACCGTGCGCAGTGCTTGAGTGAGCGGTTCCTTCTCACAGATCAACGTTACCTTCTTCCCACTTTTTTGCGACATGACATTCGTTGACAACAGACAGCATGTCACTAACAGCAGGAATGTTTTGAGACTTCTTTGTTTCATTTGATTGTTGTTCTATGTTTGTAATATTATCGTTGAATCTCATCCGACCATTTCTCACCATGCCAAAGCTAGAGCAAGCTCCGATATCGTGATTTGGCATAACGAAATGGTTGCCTTTCTATATTAACAAACAGAATCCAAAGAAATCAGGTAGTCCGGTTTTCGGGTTTTCTTAAAAAATTGATCAAAAAGATTTATTCTCTGACAACAATTTTGTTGTCCTCAAGTGTGATTTGAGCAACTTTTAACATGTTCAGTGACGTTACCACCTCTTCAATAGACTGGCTTTTCTCAGCCACAAAATGAAGGATGATATCCATCAACTCGGGCTTCTCTAACACGACGTTGATATTATACCATCGACCGACATCTGTAAGGATGTCACCCAAAGAAGTCTGGTCAAAGTAGAAAAAGCCCTCACGCCATTGGGTAATAGGATAGGTATCCACTTCTTTCCTATTCCACTGACCGTTCTTTATGAAATATTGTTGCCCCGGCAAAAGCCTCTGCTCCATACCCTTATCATCAGTGACGCAGATACTTCCTTCCACCAGTGTTATCTCTGTCACAGGATCTGAAGTCTTTGTGGTATTTGCACTGCGAGACTTAATGTTAAACTGTGTGCCTAATACGCGGGTCTCGAATCCTTCTCCCTTGACGATAAAAGGTCTTTTGGCATCTTTTGCCACATCAAAATAAGCCTCGCCACTGACTTTAACCTCACGTTTCGTCGGAGAGAAATGTTCTGGAAAATCCAAAGCACTCTCATCGTTAAGCCATATCGTGGTACCATCCTCTAACGTTATCTCACAGGTTTTTCCATGTGAGGTAACAAGATGAAGGATCTTATTATATATTTCTGAAGCGTTTTCCTGACTCTTGCCGACAGTCGTTTGATTCTGTTGTTGGCTCATGATGATCTTTTGTTGATCAACGACGGTCTTATTCCCTGACACATCCGTCAGTGTAACCTGTGCGATATCATCTTTTGCTTCATAGAAAAGATGCTTGTCACTCCTACCGAGATGGTTCCAGTTGAAAACTATCAGAACAGCTATTACAGCGGCAGCACTGGCAACGATCCTCCAAAGGATCTTAGCGGATATATGAGATTTTGGCGTTTCCCGACAGGGTTCTTTTACATCATCGTTCTCTTCCTTATCAAGGTAATTCCGGCTAAAAGCCTCCCAAGCAGCACCCGTGTCAGGCGCTGTCACAAACCGTCGGTTCATACACCGTTTCACCTCCAGTTCTTCGTGGATGGTTGGCATCCCTTGCAGGTTATCCCCTGTGTCTTTTTTCTCCATACCTATATATATAAAATAGACAAAACGACTTTCGGGTATTCCTATTCAGCGTTTTTTAACATTAAAATGATTCCTCAACTTCTGAAAAGCCTTAACTATATGATGTTTTACACCATCACTGGAGATTCCCAACATTTTGGCAACCTCCAGATAGCTACGGTCCTCAAAATAACATTGTTTAAGAACGAACTGTGTCCGTTCCGGCATGCTTTCGATGACATCGCTCATTTCCTGGATACGCTCCTCCATTGTCATCCAATAATCATCATCTTCCTCTGTAAAAACAGTCTTGCAATAATCACGATAGCGATCATTGCGTCGTTGTTTCTCTAAAAATGAAAGGCAACGGTTACGGATACTCACAAAAAGATATCCATCTAAACGAACATCTTGTAACTCATCAATTTTCTCCAGTAATGAGACAAAAGCCTCATTGACCAGATCCTTACTGGCTTCCTCGTCGTTTGTGAGGTCATAAGCATAATAAAACAACCGTTGATAATGATCATTAAACAGTTGTTCTATTATCTGACGCTTATTATTCACTCCCTCACTCATTCCTACACCGTTGTTTCGAAGGTTACAAAAGTAATATATAAAATTGAAACCATGCATGCATGATTTCAATTTTCTAAATTATTAACAATCAGAATTAGTTATGTCTCTTTACTTAATAAACAACCAGTCAACTTCCTCTGAGGCGCCATTCATCCCCGCATCGCGGAGCTTAAGATCGGTCTCGGTAAAGCCGGCCACCATGATGATACCTCGTGGCAGACGGATCTGATGATGACCTGCCGGCAGGTGGTAGGCATGGACATTCACAATCGGTGAGTTCTTCAAGAGGATGGCATTGGTGATGATCGGCTCTGCCTGACCATACTCATTACCGGTAGCATCCACCTCCAACTTCGGGGGAGCGGCATATTTACTGTCTTCATCGATGAAGAATCCCACCAACATCTTAACAGGTTTCTCAGAAGTGAAGTCAACCATCACGCCCTGCTCACGCGCCTCATCACGGTTGATGACCAATGCATCGAGTCCTTGCAACTCCGGGGCCACGGCCTCGACGATCTCACTGCGACGCGGGAAGATGACGGCTCCCTTCTCCAACTTCACCGTTCTTACCGGTGTGTTAAAGGTTACCTTCGCATTCTCAGCCTTTGTCAGGGATGACTCATCAAGGATCTCACCTTTCTGATTCAACAGTCGTTGGGTGTTTTCTCTCAATGCCACCAGTTCCTGCTCATAGACCGGCAGCATCTGCTCCCAGGTGATATACTTACCATTGTCACCACCGATAGGGATACGACGATGACTGGTGTGCATGCTCGGACCATAGAAATACGTATCTTTCGTCAGGGCCACCAGTTCTTTCCACTTATTATTACTATCCTCCAACAGAGGAACAGCCTTTTTCAGATAACGGGCATTCTTACTCCATTTATAGTTCAGCACCTGCTGAGCGGAGAGCACCTTCAGACGGAAAGCCTCTGCAAAGGTCTTGTAACAATACATATCGTTGCACAGACGGGCAAACTCCTCTTTATTCTTCGTGACAGAGAGTCCCACCAAGGCAGCCACCGCCTTCTCACCGTGGGCCACACACTCATCCACGATATTCAGCGGCAGTTCTCCGACATGCGGTTGTTTCTTCCACTCTTTCTCCACATACTCGATGAGTTTCTCACCCTCGGGGCCGCAACTCTCGTAGAATCCCGGATAGATGGTAAACTTATAAGGATTCACCAACTGCGGCATACGCATACCTAAGAGCAATGCCTGACGGTTACCCTCGGTGATACCGAAACGACGGAGTAGCTTAGGGGCAATCTCCCCGCTCTCATCATAGGCAGTGACAATACAACTGGCTGTCTCCTCATCACAACCATAGTAGTCCATCATCCGACGTACCCAGTAGTCACGGTCATTATCCCGGCGACAATTCCAGGAATAACGTCCCCATGCCGCATACCAGATCCAGTCGCGGTCGATCTGTAACTCCCGACCGTTATCAGCCAACTTATCCGCGGTGTATGGCCAATCCCAATAAGATGCTTGCGGATAGAGATGCAGTCCGTTGGCATGATGTACCTCGTGCATAGCCTGAACAGTTTTCTGCGTGAAGGCAGGTGATCCCCAGCGCCACGGCTCCAGGTTAGCCAACACATGCACATTACTGATATGGATAGGAGCAGCAGCAGCCAACTTACGGTGGGTCTCTGCCCATGGGCCACGCGGCTGATAGGTGGTCAGACTCTCACCGGTATATTTCGACATCGTATAGATATTCGGATAGAGAGGCAGTGCCTTCGACAATACCAGCGGTCCGTCGGTATCATGGGCACGCAGGATAATCGGTGGGATATCTTTCCTTCCGGACGCTTTCAGTCCGTCTTTGATACCCGGTATGATCGTATTGTTCATCCACTCGATATCATCCTCTACCGTCGCCATCGCCTCACCCAAGGTGATCAGCACACCCACATTGGGGTATTTCTCGAAGAAAGCAGCGATACTCTTCCGGGTATAGTCAGCGATCAACGGCGTGATCGGGCGGTTACGCTCCTGCGTCTTCAGTCCGTAGTGGTCTGCGAAAGGTTTCGACAACAGGATGTTATAGAACATCTGTATCACCTGGATACCGCGGCGGGCAGCCTCTGTGGTGAGGAAGGTGAACATCTCCATATTCTTCTCCATCGTAGCCTCATCCACCTCAGGGGCAAAGGGATAATCCTTCAACTTAACCAGTGAGGCGAAAGGATGACCATTCCACAGATACACCGCATTCATATTGTCGGCAGCCAGCATATCCAAATACTTGATCCAAAGAGCCTTATCATAGAACCACGGAAAGTTCTCCGGAGTATAAGGATACTCATAGGTACGGTGGCCGGGTAGGATGAAAGTTTTCTGCATGCCGATACAGGCACCGCGCATCTTCATCTCCGGTGCATCGGTAATCGTGGTAAGACCCTCCAGGTTGCCATTGATGAAGAAATACTCTTTCAATCTGTTCGCTCCATAGATAGCGCCTGAGGTGTCGTTACCGGAGATCACCACCTTCTTTCCACTCTTCGTAATGGTAAATCCTTCTGCCGGACCCTTCTTGCTCACGGCTATCTGTATCGTATAATCACCAGAGATATCTTTGAGAAGACCTGCCGCATAGTTTGTCTGCGGCGTGTTTTGCTTGACGGTTATCTTTACTTTGGCAGATAACGGTAAGGTAAGCAACATGCTGAGAACGACCAAAAGGATCTGCTTTTTCATATATTTAATAATTGATGGTTACGGATTGATGACTAGGAATAGGATAGGTATGACCATTGAATTGGAGGACACCCTCACCACCGTCGCTTTCAACGGTGATATGATGTTCGTCCATATCTACGTGGATCTTTCCGAAAGGTGTGGGCACATCACCACGCATCCAACGGAGTCCACCTAAGTTTGGCCGGACCAAAAAGGCCTGATAGCCGGGCCTGAGAGGCTCAACGCCCAGGAAGAAACGGCCTAAGAGATAAACAGGACTGGCGCCCCAGGCATGACACAGGCTCTTTCCGTAAGGACGACCGTACATACTGAGATGTTGTGTGCCATGCTCCGAAGGAACATATTTCTCCCAGAAAGTGGTGGCGCCTGCCTTCAGCATACCACCCCAGTATTCTTTCATCTCCGGAAGGACCGTATGCTGGAGCCCCATCTGACAGAGAGCTTCCAACTCATAGAAACGCATATAAGGTGTGGTGATCGCCTCAACCTCCTTATTCAGCATCACATGTTCGAGAATAGCTTTCTTGTCTTTTTCATCTACCATATCATAGATGATGGCAAACATATTGGGGAATTTCGTAATCATCGTGTTCATCTGCCCATCCTCGATACTGTGCATGAAAGCCTGTCGCTCATCATCCCAGAAGGTGGGTTTCAGTTTTCCGTGCAGGCTCTTGGCCAAATCCTCGTAGTAGCTTGCATCCCGCTGATATTCCTCATGGGTGATGCTTCCCTGCGGAGGGTTATCCAAGGGATGATCACGCAGGAGAGCCGCACAGGTGCTCATCGTCTGCAAGGACTTACAGAAGAGTATCTGCTCGAAGCACAAGATACCCCGTTTGTGCATGGGGAAGTCCACCCAATCGACAAAGATCCAGTCATCGGGCTGTCCCTCTGCCATTCCCTCGTCGTTGACTCTTCCAAGACAATAGCTCATCAGCGTCTGCATCTTCGGATACATTTCACGCACGAAGTCGATATCCCCGGTAAACAGGTAATAATCGAGCACCGACTTAAACCAATAGAAGGTGTAGTCCATGATGGTATTGACATGCGCCGTCACAGGATCTTTACCACGTAGCTGACGGATGGTGCGTTTCACCGCCTCGGTATCAAAACGCAGATAGTAGTTCATCAGATACGACTGGATGGCGTCACCACTCCATGTCCATCGGTCGCGCTTGATACCATCCATGAAGAATTCCCGTGTGGTAAGGTCCATCGTATAGGCACCCACCCGCCATATCTTGTTCAGTTCCTCATCATCACAGACAAAAGCACCGCTATGACTGCCATCAAACGGCAAGAACTCATATTCCATGCCAATCTCACGGAGGGTGATATCCCCTTCAGGGACAACATAGACAAAGCGGAAAGCCTTGCTGTTGGGCAACAAATAGTCGGGCGTGCGTGTTTTACTGACGTTATCGGCAAGAGAAAGGATGGTCTCCTCCATGATCACCAACTTATCTAAGGTCTCACAATAATTCTTGTCAAGGGCTTCCTCACGGCTCTCGCCGTAATACACGGACAAAAGTCCCATCCCCTCTACTCCTTTGAGTGTCAGGTAACCGAAAGTCTCCTTACCGAAATCCACCAGCATTCCCTTGCCGATATATTCGGTAATCATCGCTTTCTCCGGTTTACGTGACAGATGGAAGGTGGAAGGACCTTGTGTGGGATCATCGAAGCACCAGGAGGCGGCATGCATATAGATACCTGAGCCATGGGCCACGCCATTCTCATCGATCCAGATCTTATCCTCATAGGTTACCAACCACTGACTGTCGGTCTTCACGGTTTCACCCTTTATATATAATGCCGGTGGTGTCTGCTGGTTGTGCACCTTGATATTCAACTGGTGTTTTCCCGCAGGAATGACAAAACTGCCGGGCATGCCGAACTGCAGTTTACCGTCGAGCATGAGGTTATAACTACCCTCGGCAACGATGGTGATTGTCTCGGGGGCAGCCAGATCGACCGTAGTGCTGAACTCTACCGTTACCCAATGACTGTCTTGTTTCCAAAAAGGAGGAAACATAGCACCACGCTCTGTACGACGGTTATTAAACTGGTTTCCCAGCCATATCTCAAAATCGCCGGGAAACCAGATCCACTGACTTCCCTTCTTTTCCGTTTTCGTTATATCTTTCATATAACGAAAGACGTTTGAAAAAGGGAAATGTACTAGTATTCTTTAACTAAAACTTCACCAAGATACGGAACACCTTGGCAGGGGCTGCTGCCCATGCACGCATGGCATCAAAGGCCGTGTCGGGTGTGGCCACATTACTGACCAGTGCATCCTTGGGATAATCTCTGTTCTGCTGCATGTAATGGATCACCGCACGGAAGTCTGCCGGCTTGGCATTACGGGAGCCACGGATATCCAATTCTTTCTGTACGAAATACTTGGTGATAAACTCAGTGCCTGCCTTCGCATAACCGATGAAGACCACCCTACCGGTGAATGCCACCTCACTGATAGCCTGATTTTGGGTAAAGGGACTACCCACTGCCTCAATCACTACGTCAGGACCCAGTCCGTCGGTGATCTCCTGCAGTTTCGTGTGAAGATCCTCCTTGGCGGTGTTCACCACATAGTGGGCACCCATCTGCTGCGCCAACTCGAGTTTCTCATCATCGAGATCCACGGCAATGACCGTTGCCCCACGCATATGAGCACGGACGATAGCACCCATACCGATCATGCCACAACCGATCACCAACACACGGTCGATATCCGTTACCTCTGCACGGTTGACTGCATGGAAACCCACGCTCATCGGTTCAATCAATGCAATCTCCTGTTGTTCCAAACCTTCTGCGGGGATAATCTTCTGCCAAGGCATGGCAAAATACTCTCTCATAGCACCGTCACGCTGCACACCAAGGGTCTGGTTATGCTCACAGGCATTGGCACGTTCGCGCAGACAGGAAGCACACTTTCCACAGTTGCTATACGGGTCAACAGTGACGTGCATACCTACCTTCAGGTTCTCAGGCACCTCACTACCTACAGCTTCTATGGTTGCACTTACCTCATGACCGGGAATCACAGGCATGTTTACCATTGTGTTCCTACCCAAGAATGTATTGAGGTCGGAACCACAAAAACCTACGTAATTGATCTTCAGCAATACCTCATCATTCTTGATTTCAGGTTTTGCTATCTCCACTACCGCCATCTGTTCCTGGGCGGTTATCTGTACTGCTTTCATTATATTTATTATTAGTTGACTAGTAAACAAGTAAACGAGTAAACAAGTTGCTACTCTATACCCTAAACTCTAAACTCCAAACCAACACTATTCCGACATGTTCTTGATATATGGCAACTCTACCAAGTCGTTGAAGCCATAGAACTTACGGGCATTCTCACCCAAGAAGCATTCCTTCTCATAGTCGGTGAGTTCCGTGCTCTTCAACACGAAGTCGTACGACATCTTATAAGTGATGGCCGTGATGGTTCGCGGATAGTCGGAGCCCCACATCAGTTTCTCAATACCCGCCAGATCGGCAGCTTCCCTGATCGCTCGTATTGCTCCTTTGAACGGATAGAACTCACTGTTGAAGAGCCAGGTGATACCACCCGACTCAATGAAGACATGCTCATGACGCGCTAACTTGATCTGTTCTTCCCAGCGCTCGGTGGTAGGCATTCCGAAATGACCGATGGCAATCTTCAGTTGTGGGCACTCGGCAATGATCTCTTTCATCTCATCCACCTGCATGTCTCCATCTGCCAGATCAACGGAGAAGAGAATCCCTTTGTCTTCCATCAGATGGAACATCTGCATCATCTCCGGACTGGTCATCAGGATACGACGGTCTGACAACAGCAGTCGGTGAGCAGGTATCTTAATAGCCCTAAAACCGCGGTCAATCAAAGTCTTCGCCTCGTCCGCAAAACCTGGTTGGAAATAGTTGCACATACCACACACGAAGAACCGGTTGGGATAGGTACGCTGTACTTTCTCCAAATAGTCATTCTGGATACCGTCGATAAACTCCTGTGTCACCACGGCAGCAGACACCTGAGCATAGTCCATATTGGAGAGGAACACCTCGGCAGTATTCTTCCCGTCAATCATGAAGGGCGGCAACATCTGGACCTCATTACCCAGGAACATCGAACGGCTGGCGTTCTGCTCCATGGTCTTTATCACCTTACCATCCCACGTGGTATCCTGTCGTAACCACAGATGACTGTGTGCATCAATAATCTTCATATTTTATTAGTTGACGAGTTAACAAGTAAACAAGTTGACGAGTTAATACTCTACATTAAACTTAGTTTTGTAAACTATTAACTATTAATTTTCAATTATCAATTATCAATTATTACTAGGTGTTCTTCCACCTCACACGCATCTGATCACCGATGATGGCTTGTACCTCTTTCACCAACTCCTCATCCATCGGGGCATTGACATACTCGATATTCTTCAGTACATTCTTGGGATTAGCACTGCTGAACAAGGTGGTGGCAATACGGGGATTCAGGCTCGTAGAATACTGGATGGCCAGTTTCTCTATCGGATAGTCTTTCTCCTGACAATAAGCAGCGGCACGACGACATGCTTCTTTCAAGGACTCAGGTGCCGGATGCCATGCCGGTGCCCCACGTTGTGATAACAAGCCCATGGAGAAAGGCGAAGCATTCACCACACCGATATTGTTTGCCTCGAAGAAGTCGAGATAGTCGAGCAAGAGTTCATCATTCAGACAGTAATGACAGAAATTGAGCACACTCTCTACGGTACCTGCCTCACAATGTTCAATCACCCATTTCAGGTTCTCGGGCTGTAAGTCGGTGATACCCACATGACGTACCACACCTTCCTTACGTAACTCCACGAGAGCCGGCAGTGTCTCATCAACCACTTTCTGCAGGCCACCCTCAAGGTCGCCCTGAAACTCCACATCATGCACGTTGATAATATCGATATAGTCGATATTCAATCGCTCAAGACTCTCATACACGCTCTCCTTGGCACGCTTGGCAGAATAATCCCAGATATTGACACCATCCTTACCATAGCGCCCCACCTTCGTAGAGAGGTAGTATTTATCCCGAGGAAGGTCTTTCAGCGCCTTACCCAAAACAGTCTCAGCCTTGTAATGACCGTAGTACGGCGACACGTCGATGAAGTTTATACCATTCTCTATGGCCGTAAACACGGCCTGAATACCTTCTGCCTCACGGATATCATGGAACACACCACCCAAGGAAGATGCTCCAAAACCAAGATTACTCAGACGAAGTCCCGTCTTTCCTAATTCATTATATACCATAGTGTAATCAGTTTATCTATTTTATTGCATAAAATAGGACGCATATACTACGTATATGTACCCTATTCTGTTCAGCGGGTCGACACAGAGGTCGGCCCCTACACCAAACGACTAAACGACCAATCTCCCAAACGACTAATACAGATAAAACATCCTTGACATCATCTGCCACTTCTCATCCGAAGAAGCAGAGGCATCGCAGTCTTGGAACGTGGCCACATACTCCTCCCACTCCTGTTGACGCGGCAAGGTGGCTAAACGCTTCATCGCACTGTCCCACTCAAAGTCGAGTGGTGCATCCACGATCATCACCAGTCGGTTACCCAAGATATAAATCTCCATCTCAAGGATGCCCACCTCACGGATTCCATCAAGGATCTCCTTCCATGCATGCTCCTTG
>JAEEGL014231382.1_pt1 | contig 17667 bp, 2 predicted proteins | sample 9134231 | NCBI WGS metagenome assembly JAEEGL01 (sample SAMN16246548, study PRJNA631951) | gut metagenome | biome: gut microbiome; feature: rumen; material: fiber-attached | host: Bos | place: Iran: Karaj | collected 2018-10 | reverse complement strand
TTTCTCTTAAATCTACGAAGAGCGCTGTCTAATGACTCGTTTTCTTTAACTGTAACATATGACATAGTCTAATCCTAACCTCCCTCCATTTGGGGACTTGTACTCATTAATCTAAAAGCACTAACAAGCATTTTAACATAAAAATCTAATTTGTCAACTAGTATATGTAATTTAAGAGACCATAATACATATCATTCAACTTTGATACGTAAAAATCTAATACATCCTTAAGTGTTATTATTCTATCATAGTTTGCTGTTACTAATTTGTTATTAATTGAAAGCATAATGGAACTAACAGAAACATCATATGCAACAATTACGCCGCTCACACCATTTGATTTAATAACAAAGGCAAAATCTACTACCTTCATTATTTTACTTAAAATACCAGCAATACTATTAATTCCCATAAAGCCAAGAGGAGTGTCTTCATCTCCAACCTCTATTGCTGTAGTATTTTTCTGTCCTCTTCGTAAGTGCCTAAGGGTAGGTAGTTTTTCTTCCTTCTCTTTTTCTAACTTAAGCTCTTTATCATTTAGAGAATTACGTTCACGTGATATTACATAGTCTTGAGTAATAATTATTGTATTCCATCTGGCTACCACAAGCTCAGATTTATCATTATATATCCTCCAAATAACTCTATCACCTAAGTTTTGAATTAAATTATTAACCTTGTAGCCTGAATTAGCAACATTTAAATAATATGTTTTATTTCCTCGCGGTGCAGGAGCAACCACTTGTAGAGTATCTGTTTCAACGCTGTCAATCCAGAATTGGGCATCATACTCGGCCCCATTTGATAAGAATTCTCTAATGCTATTCTTGCCTCTTCCCGTTCCATTAGATGGCTTATCCATTGTTGTGTAGTACTGATTTACAATTTCAAGAATTATATTTTTCGCCTTAATACTGCTAATAATGAAATTTCTTGCACTGGCTAATAATTCTTTTGCCTCCTTAAAAACAAGTACCACTGGTGTAATTCGTACATTAATAGAATCCTTAGCATCCAGTGAAACGCTTGCAGGATCTTCATCCCTCTTTAAGCTACTGTTATTAACTGGAGCACTTGTACTCATATACAGATTAAAACGATTTGTATTATCTGTATTTCCTATCTTTCCAGCACCTTCTACTGTTAAGCTATTAGCTACAACAAAAGCATTGCCTTCAGTATATACATTTCCTCCATTCATCTTAATATAGATACTTCCATTACCAGTATCAAAATCATCATAGGAGCTTCTTCCATTATCACCTTTGCCAGTGGTGAAAATAACGTCACCCTTGCCATGCGAAATAATCTCTACCCTAGTTGCCTGTCCTATTTGATTTATTAACTGAACGCCTTTAGGAATTGTAAAGTATGTCACACAATTACTATCTTTATTCACATCACCTGTCTGGAAAATCTTACTAATATATACTGGTAAATCTGAATAATTATCAATATTTAAGGCAGGAATATAACATGAATTATAATAGTTTATAGTACCTCTTGCACTTTCTAAACATCTAAGTGTAAACTCACCTGGCTTGGTTCTTTTAATGTCATGGACTGTTATTCTGTCTTTATCAACACTAATATAGTTGCTTGGGTTATCCAATCCTGTTACTGACGTGCTCTTATCCTCGTCAACAAGTATATTTATACCGGCAGAATATTCTCCACAGTAGAGATCCATATTAACATCTACTGTTCCAAAGAAATCAAACTCTTCTTTCGAAGTAGCCTCAAGTTTTGAACGAGTCGCTTTTTCAAAAAGGTTTTTAAGTATTCCTATAAAGTCGACTACACCTACTACAACTTTATTAGATAGATAAGGCCAATCCTCCACATAATTCTTTACTGATTCGCCAGTTTCGTCTATCCAATTTGCTATTGCTTTAACTATAGTATCACCCACTGCCCTTGCTTCACTGGAAACTATAGGGTTTTGGTCATTTAATCTATTATTGATAAATATTTTACGTCCAAATAAAGCAGCTTTAGCCCCACCTGCGAGTAAAGGAAGACCTATTATGATATTTCCCCAAATAATAGCTGATACCTTAGAATCTGCAATAGCCTTACCTGTTAATCCCTCTATCTTAACATAACTATTTGCTCTGTGTTCAACCTGTAATGCATTTGTTTCAATATTTATCTCTTCAACGCCTATTATATTTGCATTTCCAATAAGTATACCAGCCATTCCTCCGCCTGAAACATCAGCAACAGCCTTTGTATCAGATGCAACATCTTTACAATATGCCTCAGCTTCTGCCACTTTTTTCTGTGTAATTAAATATGCACCAATATTAACATTTCTACCATAGATATTTGTTCGCTCACCACTTTCAGCAATGATCACTGTCGCATCAGGTGAGCCCACAACATTTGATTTAGCGTGGTTAATATCAACTACACCTTTTGTAATATCATAACGAGTTTTTGAATATAAATCACTTTCTGAATACGCAAAAATATTACAGTCACCGTACTGGGATGTAATGTCGCAACCACCGCCAATTTTAACATATGTATCCTCATTATAATAAGTATAGGCAGAAGGGTTAGCTTTGCTCGCAAAACTACCTGTTTTTCCTATAGCAATAGTAGATATCTTAACCATTTTGCCATGTGCAATTAAATTAAGGAATCCCTTTGAAAGAATAGAAGTATTATCCTTAATCTCCACAGAAGTGTTACGTTTATATGAATGATACGCATAGAGATCACTCATACTTCCTACTACTTTCGTATCGTTTTCAATTTGATTACTCATGTTTCCTGATGTAGCTGCCTGAACTGTAATAGTACCGTATGGAGCTTCAATCAAACATGATTTTCCATTTCCAATAATAACGCTGACATTCTGCGAATTAATTCTGCCATCTACTCTCGACTCTAAATAACTTATAAAACCAGTATTAGCAACTTGAATCTTATCAATATATGAATTGATATTTTCCTGCGCTAATATTTCCACATCCCCATTAGAAATAAGCTTGCCAGAAACAATTGCTTTTGTATTGGTTTCACCAACATATGTAGTGATATTATAATTGTCTATTCTAATTAAATTATAGTTTGATACTCTATTTAGATAAGTAGAAATACTCAAGTCTGACAATGCAACCACATTAATATCCAGTCCTTTTGTTATAAGAGTCACATTTTCTCCAACTTCAGAAATAACATTCCTTGCCTTAGACTTTGCTGCATCTGTAAGCGCATACACAGTTGCACCTGATGCCGCCATAACGGTTTGGAGAGGTATAGAACCTGTTGATGAAACTTCGGTTCCATCATCTGATATAACACTTATCTGATTAGCGGTAATGTTACTTGAACCTATGACTTTTGCAGTTACAGTGCTTACAGCATCCGTTTTAGCTAATATCGTATTAACAATTCCACCACCGTAGCTGTAGTCAGGTGCATCCGTTTTAGCCTCCACATGAACAACTTTTTCGATAGATTGAGTATTATTATCACTAAGCCTTCCAACATCGGCACAAACACTTACAGCACCCGCTGCTAGAATTTTCGCATCTTTAATATAGGCATTATTATTTACATCTGCTGTTGCAATGACGTATGAATCGTCAATCTGCAAACCTGAAATTATCTTTCCACCCAAATTAGAGCCACCACGTGCAGTCGATTTAACATTATTCAGCTTAGCTATAATAGTCACATTCTTTGCTGAAGTACTCCTGCTAAGTCCCTCTAGGAAAGCAGAGTTATTAACTTTTACCTTCGATGTTGCAGTGTTTGCTATAACATTTATTCCACTCAATGAAAAATGTGCACCTTCTATGTAGGCCACTGCTTCTACTAAACTACCTGTACTGATGACACTGATATTGTTTCCTTCATCAGCACCAAAATCACCTGTCACAGACGCTTCACCTGTAGATTTTGCTTCTGCTGTTGCTTCAAACGACTTCTTTTTTATAAAAACAAGATTTAACCCTCCATCACATGGCCTAAGAAGTGTTTGCGCCTTTGATGCAAAGTTATTAACTATATTAATACCGCCAACGCGTATCAAAGTATTGTTTAAGGTGGTGTTATACCAAGTAGCCTTATATATACCTGCAGCCTCTGCATTAGCTAAAACCACACCACCCGTTGTAAACACATAGATTGTTTCATCAGCCCTAGTAGTTGCAGTGCTGGCACCATTTGTACATATATTTACATTTAATCTTTCTTTCTCCGTACCAATCTGAACTTTTTTGCCTTTAAATGTTGCACTAGAAGTCACAGTCATATCAGATTTAGCATTTACACTGTTTACAGTCTTAGCGTAACCGCTTATATTACCAGCATATATCTTTGCAAATGCAGCTGCATCAGGCCTAATGGTCAAGTTGTTTTCCAAAACTTTAAAAATTATATCAGATGGTTTTGTATTTATATCATTACTTGTAGACAATATATCTAAAGAACCCGTAGTAAATTCCGAACTATATTCACCTATTAAATTGGCCTTGTTGGTTCCAGCCAAAATTGCTTTTACACAGGAAACATTGCCCGTAACTGCACCTGTTGTTCCAGCTGCACTAACTGCAAACGCTTTGCTCTTACCTGTAGCCAAAATACTAGTATTATTTTTAACAGTAATTATGCCATATGTCGTAACTAACGCCTGATTAGTAGCATTATTATTAGCATATACAAAGTTAATTGCAACAGCTAATAAACCTGCTGCACCTGTGGCTGCTATAGCAACTGCCTCTGTATCAAAGTCACTGTTCTTTGTAAGGCCTGCTGCTTCCACCCTGAGATTCTTAGCATTCAATGTAAAATTTCTGCTCAGCTCTACTTTTGCCGTATTGATGCCGTGATGATCAGCCACAGCCACCACTGCACCTGCGCCTATACCGCCTGCAGTAACTGTGCCAACAACAACCTTTGTTGAACCAGCCATACCTGCAAACACTTCAATATCGTTTTCTATGTTGACATCAGCATCTGAGATACTAGCAGTATTTTCTGCATCGTTAATTGCCAGAACGACAACACCATTTACCGCAATTCCGCCTCCTCCAACAGACAGTCCATATACATTAACATCATTATTTACTTTAGCTGTTATGGTCAACGTATCGGCTATCACACGTGTATGCAGTACTGAGACTGGTAAAAGCGCATTGATGCTTTCTATTTTTGCAGTGTTTTTAGCTCTATTATTAGCTATAACTACTGTTACATTTACAGAACCTCCGCCAAGTGCAATATTTCCCAAATAAGCCTCTAAGGCTCCATCAATTGTTGATGAAATATTCACCTTTTTTGCTTTAATTTTTACAGACTCACTTACCCGTGCCATTGAGTCAAGTCTGTTATTTGTTATAGATACTATAGGTGATACAGCTACTCCACCTGCTGCAAAAGCTCCATTAATAGTAAGGAAATTACCTTTATTAATGGCCTTAATGTATAAAGAGCCATTGTTAAGTACATTTTCCTGATTTAGATAATGCTCAAGACTAGATAATACCTTCGCTTCATTTGTAGAAATAGCAACACTTACTGACACCGCTACAAAGCCAGCACTTAATGAGACATTGAATACACCAACGTCACCCAAATCCGTACTTGCAGTAATATTTGCATTTCCGCTATCTACCTCAAGAGTTCCCTTTACTCTTGCTTGAACATTAGCCGAATCATTGTAGTAAGCCACATTTGTACCTACTCCAACAAATCCAGCAGATGCTGCGACACTTACAATAAAAATTCCATAATCTGAAAGAGGAGTAATTGAACCCTTTCTATCCTTTTCTTTATTATTTGCCAATAATTGAGAGTCACTAGCTTTTGCCGAAATTGTACTATTGCGATATTTATTGCTCCACTTAAGCTTTGAAATATCAAAATTCCCTCTTTCATGTGAAAGGATTGCTTCCACATTAATACCTCTGACAGCCTTAAGGTGAGCATACATATCCACCTGAGCTTCGACATTGGAGGTAATCAATACCACTGACACGCCGGCACCTACTCCTGCTGCACCTATTCCTGCAGCTACAGCACCTGTTATTACTAAAGCACTTACGTTTTCAGCAGATATTACATTAATATTCCTACCTGCGTTAAGTAAAGTTTTTCCTCCTACATAAGCGCGGTTTACGTCACTTGTATCATCAATCTTTCCTGACAATTTACTAGATGTATTATCAACTATCGACTTATTCAGTTCTGTGTTGTTACCATCATTTGAATAATTACTGTAGCTTCCACCATTAGCTCCCGTATCTGCAACAGTTTTTGCAGAATCTTTGTTTGGGGTTATTGATGAAGTAATCTCCTTGTTAAGATCATTTGGGCTATATGCCTTGGCTGCCCTGCTATCTGATACTGCATATCCATTTGATACTACATCTTCAGGATGAATGCCACCACGTGTGTTATAGAAGTTGTCATAAGAATCCTTATCGATTCCCTTTCCTTCTACTATTACTACAACACCGCCACCAATACCAAGAAAACCAGATATTCCAATTGATGCTGCAAAAGCCCCATAATTTCTTGCTGATTTTGCTTCTACATTAATGTCCCTTGCACTGTTAATTGTATTACTTTCACCAACTTCAGCCTTAATTGTGTTGTGCGAAACAGATACAATTACACTTATACCTACTGCACCCTCGCCACCTACTGAAGCAGTACCAGCAATACCTATAAAGCCATATTCATCAATAGCCTCAATGCTAGTATTTCTACCAGAATTAATTGTTACACTACTACCAGTGTAAGCATAAGAATTTATGTTTGTAATTACTACATCAGCAGATCCACCTACTGCTGCTGTGCCTGATGCTGAAATACCCATAGCTCCGCCATTAAGGTTTTCTTTGGTAATAGACCTTATAATCACATCACCAGAATCAGATGTAACTACTACACCTGTACCTAAATAAGCTTCGCTATTGTTATTGAAATAAATTACGTTTCCTTCAAGGGAAACTGCAACTTGACCTGCAGCCGAAACAACTGCTGCAAGCATACTCACGTCAGAGTTTGCAGTCGAAGTAACTGATATAGTATCCAATGCATATACTTTTCTATTGTTACCTGTTATATATGCCTTTACAGTATTGTTATATACAAGAACATTAGGAGCCACACCGACCGCTGCAGTTCCTCCACCATCAAGAGTGATGGCAATTAGGAACACCTTATCTGTTACATTAGCATCTACAATAATGCTTCCATTCTTCGAATTAGTTTCTAATGTGTCAATTATTGCCGCAATTACTTCTGCACTATTTACAAATGTTACTACAGAAACACCTACGCCAATATTTCCACCTATTGATAAACTTCCAGCAGCATTAATATTATCATTATTTGTATTTGCAACCACCTGGATAGCCAGGGGAACATCCGAATCTGAAGGTGTAGAACCTTCACCAACCCTAGCTGTTAAGGTATTACCTTCTCTTGCATATGCGTGAACCTTAGAAGATTTAACTACAGTATTAATAACACCCTGTATACCTACTTTACCAGAAGCTGAGCCAGCTGCTGATATAAGTCTAAATACAGAATTCTCTCCTGCGTCTATTGCAATACCACGAATCTTTCTCTTCTTATCCTTTGAACCATTAGTAACTGAAGGAATGACCATAGCTTTCATTCCGCCACTATAAAGTGAAGCATAAGGATCCGCTACAGCTTCAATTGTATTATTCAATACTACTGTAGAAATGGTTCCGCCAACAGCTGCATCCTTGGCAACATGTAATCCAGCTGCAATAAGCATAGTATCAGAGTCAAGATATGAAGAAATTCCTAATGAACCAGCTGCATCAATTCTTGAACTTGCAGCATCGTTACTCTCAACGATAGCCCTGATTGTATTCTCTTCAACTGATACTGCTATAACTCCATCAATAGCATTCCTTGTACTTGCTGCAGCTGCTGCAAGAATATCAAGAATCCTATCGCTTCCATATGCGCTAATTAATATATTGCCACCACCTGAGGAAAGTCTGCAGCCCTTGGCTACTGTTGCTTCCACAATTCTTCTAAATACACCTACTGCCACAATACCACCTGCTGCTGTACCCTGTGTAGCAAGTGCTACCTGAGCATCTACAGCAGTAAGCTTTGTATCAGAAGATGCTATAACATTAATATCTCCTCTTTCAGAATAAATAACTGAATAACTAATTATCTTTGCAAGAGTCTTTGAATTAGAAATAAGCACGTCAATAACAGCTGCAACACCCGCTTTTGAACCAATGGCTGCTGAAGCACTTGCAAGAACACTAACTGCTTTTTCAACAGACTCTGCTTTAACGTTCACATTGCCGTTTCTAGAATGCAATGAAGTCTTGTTTGCACCTTGTTCTGAACCAACGAGAGCCTCTGTATCAGATCTATAAATTCCAACTACTACGGTTCCACCTGCAGCTGCAGTTCGAGTCTTTCCACCCTGTACACCAGCTGCTACAAGAATTGTATTATTTATATAATCTGCGTTAATATCAATATCCAAATCAACATTAACGTCTGCTCCGTCATGAATCTGTGCTTTTGTATTGTGATCAGTTACTAGTACATTTACATTTCCACCAATTGCAGTATTACCAGAACTACCACCAGAAATTGCTGAAGCAACAGATACAATAAGATTGTTCTGTTCTGTTTCAGCTGTAACCTTAAGAAGACCACCTTCTTCTGTTAATATTTTTACTTTATCTTCTATCTCAGCATTTACATTGCTATGATCAATCAAAACTGCTATCGAAGCGCCGGCATTATTGTTGGCATTTCCAACAGCCACTCCAATAGTATATATTCCTACATCTGCCTTATCTGAAGCATTAACATTTACACCCCTTTGAATTTCACTATTGTCATAAAACGTCTTAGGATTTGAAATCAGATAAATGTTCGCATTTTCTCCGATTACAGCATTAACATCAGTTTTAAGCAATACAAATGATACTGCTCCTGCACCTGTAAAGTCGCCCTCTCCAAGTGTTGCAGAACCACTAAAGCTTTCTACATGATAGTTATCAAATATAAACAGATTTATAATATTGGTTGCTTCCTGCGCTGTATAAATGCTCTTAATATCATTATCTCTAACATTTACACTTCTATCTGAACCTTCTCCAGATGCAGTTACAGTCTTATTAGAAGATATACCATCATATACCTCCATAGCCTTTGAAACATATTCCTTAAGTCCCTGACCTGCTAATTGATTCTCATGTAGCTTAACTGCTTCTACCGTAAGTGATTTTCCATCGATAACAGCATTGCGACCTATAGATGCACTTACTTTGTCGTTTGCATAAAGCATACCAAAGGAAATACCAATACCTGCATTAGCCTTTGTTGAATAGCTAAGACTACCTGCTCTTACATAGAGTTTATAATCATCTGTTGCTGTAATGATAATGTCGTCACCCTTAATGGTAACGCCGTCACCAATAATTACCTGTGACTTAGCATCTGTTATAAGAATTGCAACTGCACCAGCTACTGTCACCTTAGTTTTATTGGCATCCTTGCTATTTGCTACGCTACCTGATACGGCTTGTGCTCCACAATAATTATTATTGGTATTCTGCTTCATTTCAGCAGTAATAGCAATAATACCTCGTCCATCATCAGTTACTGTATTAATATTGATTCCGTCAGCTAACTTAACAATAGCTTCGCCCTTATTATATGCAACAGCAACGCCAAGAGCTACTGCAGCAGCTGCTGGTAACTGAGTCATAGTAATGGCTGTTCCAAGTGCTGAGAATGAAGCATCGTTTGTAGCATTGATGATTACATCAACACGGTTAGTTTTTATTGTACCTGCTACCGATGCCTCTGCAGTATGATTTGCAATAAGAATACCAATGGCTGCTGCTAATTCTACATTCTTTGCCTCTGTGCCCTTCTTATCTGCTGAAATATTGTTATTACCAGCGCCTGACTGATTCTTATTTGTTACCTCTTTGTTTACAGTACTTTCCGCCTCTGTAACAGCCTTTCCTGTTTCAGAATTTTTATCGGTAATAACTGTAGATTCAGTCTTAACATTCTGTGTCTTAAGTATATTAGTCGAAAGAGCCTTTGTATTAGTAGCCTCTTCTTCAGCACTGTCAGACTTAGTCTTATTTAATGCTGTGTTTATCTTTTCTGCAGTCTTGTTATTATTATTCTTTGTTCTAGGCTGGTCATTGCCATTAGGCTTAGCCTTATCTTGAGTAGTACCCCTTGATAATGCCAATGCCAGACTTCGATCCTCATCTCGTGTTACTGCATTAATATATACCATCCAATTAGCATCGATGCTTCCATCAAAGTCAGCATGAGCCTTTGAGTCAGACCAAATAAAGGCAACCGCTGCTCCTATTGCAGACTGATTACCTACTGCAAAACCACTTGCCTGATTTCTTGCTCCGCCTTCATGAATTGCTTCAATACGAACAGTGAAAGCATTAATATGTGGCTGTCCCTTTACAAACGCATTTACTTCATCCGATTCTATAAGAAGTGCTACGGCAGCATCAACAGCTGTCTTCATAGTAGTAGACGCTCCCTTAGCTATTGGGTCAGTACCTGCTACTGCAAATGTATATCTGCTTAATGTTTCTTTTGCGTTTACGTTTAAATTGCCCTGTGCATCAATCTTAGCAGCATCAACATATGCATTTGTTTTTATGCTACTATAATTCATTGCAAAGGATGCACCAACACCTACAGATGAAGAATTTCCACCTGCCTTAGCGTTAGGGTTCTTTGGATTATTATTTGAATCTTTTGGAGGATTTGTCTCATCCTTAGGATTACTTGTTCCTCCACTACTTTGTTCACTATCCCCATTTATCTTGGCAATCTTCTTACCATCATCAGTCTTATTGTCATTATCCTCTCCTGTAGCCTTTTTGCTATCTGCAGTAGCTTCCTTTTCGTTGCCGTTCTCATCCTTATCATTCTTATCAGGCGCTCCGTCTATAAGAGCTGCAGAAGCAATTGTCTCCTCATCATTAAAGATATATGCAAAAACGTCAATATCATCGTAGTATTGTTTTCCATTTGTTGCAGTGATAGTATTCCTTCCGCAATCTATAAAGGCATCAACATAACCATTTATTACTGCTATAGCTGCACTACCAGCTACGCCAACATTTCCTGCACCTGCACCAGATACAGCATATGTTTTTATAGAGTTAGAGTCATACCTCTCCTCCTGCATGTAAAACTCTTTTGTTGTAGCACCTGTAGCCTTAACAATAATTTTCTTAGCTTTAATGTCTCCATTGGTCTTAATATGAGCTTCGTTCTTTATGTTAATTACATTAACAGCAACCGCTACACCAACACCTATAGAAGAACCGGATTCCACCTTACCATTAGCATCACACTTTGCTGCTACTGAAGATGAATCCGCAAATACGTATGCAGAAGTCTCGTTTTTAGATGTAATTTCTATAGTAGTATCAGGTGCATTAATTACTGGTACCTCAAAAATAGCCATGCTCTCATTGCTCATTATATTTACTATGAAAGCTGCAGCCACACTAACTGAACCCTCAGAGGTCTGCCCCTTCTGACGGTTTTCTGTTAGCTTACCTATTGAATCTTCGTTTACATTCTTAGTACCAACCTTCTTTGAAAGGTTCTTTGCACCATCTATGGCTTCATCTGCCTGCTTGTCCTGATCGCCTTCACCATCTCCGGCGGCAGCGTCAGAATCGTCAGAGCCAGTTTCAGTCTTTCCGCCATTCTTCATCGCACCCTGTGAACTTGCTCGTGCTCTGGCCTTACTTAAAATACTCTTTGAACGAGCATTGATCTTAATATTATTTGCCTTAATATCGCTCTTGCCTTTTGCATATGCGCTGTCATTAAGTACTGTAACAACTAATGCACCACTTCCACCATTTTGGCTTTCTGCCTTAGCGTCTGCTGATACAGTACGCTCTACATTATTTGAAGCGTCCTGCTCAAAGTCACCACTCATGTTTATTGTAGCTGTTGCAGGTTTAAAGTATGCATAGCTTTCTGTGTTTGCACCAGAAACAACAACTGTAACTGATGGAGAAGCCCCCACCTTACCTGTTGCACCTGCTGTAGCTTCTATATCTTCTACTAGCTTATTTGCAGCATCAATTGCCATTGATGCAATATCACTATTAACAACTGTCTGTGCGTTTTCTGAACCAATCTGAGCAATAGTGTCTACACCACAAATATCTACAGAAATGGCTACACCCACACCAACCTGTGCATTGCTTTCGCCTATCTCTTCATTTGTCGTAGAAATGGTCTTTATTTTTTCATATGAGTTAGACTTTACTGTTAATCCATCATCCTTGACTACCAGCTGCGCCTTATCACCTATGAGAGCTTTTGTGCTAATTGAAGCGATGTCTATAGCTACTGCACCTGCGATTCCATATTCGCTCTTATCTGTATGTCCAGCTACTGCCTCAGTATGAACTGTTACTGGCGAATCTTCTGAACCAGAATTTGCAGATACAACCAACTCCTTAGCTTCAATATTGCCCTGCTTAATTTCTGCCACATTTTCATGATTGACTATATTAATTGATACTGTTGCTCCTACTACAACATCGGCATCCTGCGCATCCTGTGAACCCTGAACCTGAGATGCATTAGCAACTGCCTTTGAATACGTAAATGCGTTAGTGACAACCATGATTGTTCCAGCCACTGCCTTAACAAACTTAGTTGTATCAATAAATGCTTTTGCTGTATTAAAAAGAACATTAACAGCTAATGCTCCTGCAAGCTGATTAGAGCTCTTCTTTGCTGTAGCAGTTGTATCAGCTTCTGTATCAGCAGACTTAGTAGCCTCATCAAATACAGTATCTATTCCATCCTGCTTCTTTTCTTCTTCCTTATTCTCTTCACCCTCTTGCTGCTCTTCGCCATCCTCAGATGAAGTTTCCTTATCGTCTCCTACTATTCCCTTCTTTAAATTATCAATCTTATCCTTGTCATCAGCATCAAGTCTATCACCAATCTGATTTTCTTCTTTTGTATTTCCTGCAGCTGTGAGCAGACTTGCAGCGCTATCCTTAGAGTTTTCTACTGAACGCTTATCTGAATTATCATCGTCGCTCTTATCAGATTTTGTGTCTTCCGCACCTGCTGCCTTACCATTATCTTTATCAGCTTCGCTTTCTTCACCTTCTGCACCATTAGCTGTCTCAGGTACATATGAAATAGCTGATGTTAAAACACACTCAAGTGCCTCTGCCAATACGCTTATTGAACCTGAAACAGATTCTAATCTTGCGTTTTCTAAAGCTGTGGCTATTACATTCTGAATAGTCACAGAAACTGCTATGAAGCCTCCATAAAGGTTGCTTGATTGATCTGCCATCTGACCATCCTCAGTATTTGCTCCGTTAGTCTTGGCCCCGTCGGCACCGTCACCATCTGCTGTGGCTTCACCCTTCTTTTCGCCTTTTTCATCAGTCTTCTCTCTATTCTTTGCATGAGAAACTGTGGATGCCTTAATCTTTCCTGTTGCCTCCATGGAGAGATTCTGCTCTGCTTTAAGATATGCATTACCTTTAACTTCTACCTTAGAGTCATTCTCTATACCTGCAACAGCGATTGATATTGGAAGAGAACCTACTGTAGATGCAACCTCTAAGTTCACAGTGCTATCAGATAAAAGCTTAATTGCCTTTGCTGTAATATTTCCAATAACACTTATTCCAGCTTCTCCTAAAAGAACACCTGCTGCGATTGGAATAAACCACTTTGCAAGATTTTCGTTTGAAGCTGCTGTTGTGATTTCTGAAATTGCTCTACCAATAACAGAACCTACTGCCTGAATTGTTCCTTTAAGATTTACAACTGCCTTGCCTATCTTAACTGCTATGAAGTTGATGCCCTTCAGTGCTTCAGATACCTCAGGAACAAGTGGCTGACTCTGCTTGCTGCTTGCCTTCAAATCCACGTTATTTCCTTTAATAGTCTTGCCTGCTTCCACATCTATAGCCGCTGTGGACTTGATACTAAATACAGAGGCTTTACCATTATTTGGAACTGCCGACTCTACTATGTTCTCAAGTGAATCGGGCATTGGAATCATTGAACTAATATCAAAATTGTACTCGTCTGAATCCTTGGCTCTTATTACTACATTTCCTGAACCTGTATCAATATTGCCCATAACCTTTACTGTCTTACCAACTATCAAAAGGTTCATACCATTAGTTGTAACATTGCCAATCTTTACGTCCTTACCTGCTTTTCCAAGTTTTATCTGTGCAAATGAGTGTGCCAGATTATCTGCCAATATCGATGGATCTACAGTAATAGGAGTTGCTGTTGTATTCTCCAGACTAATGACGTAATCTACAAAGGCTTTGTTCTGTATTGCACTTACGCCCGGAATGAAATTAACCTCGGATTTATTCTCTAGCTCATCAGTAAAGGAACCTACTGATTTCGATGTAATTTTTGTCTTACGTCCTTCGTCTGAAACCAAATTAATTTCATGCTCATCTGCAGATTTATTTAAGATAAAAGTCATATCTGCAGATATACCTGTAGCTGTAAGCTCATGAAATGAATTATCAACCATGTCTTTTTTCAATGAACCTGTAAGATGTAATCTATCCTCTGTATCACCATTTATAGTAATTGCGGTTACATCTTCATTTGTTGTATCTGTATCAGACCTTTGTAATAAATCTCCGCCAACATTAGAATTAATTTCATAAACATCTGCGCCAGCTCCACCAGTTAAATCAATTTCTATAGATCCAGTATCTGAAACAAATGGCCAGAGTGACTCAGAGTCGATAACCGCACTCTCAATGCTAATAGTGTCAGCCCCCTCGCCTGTTTCAATTTTAATTATTGCATCCTTATCTGCTTCTACAGAAAGATTGTCATCCTTTGTTGTTCCATAGATAGTAGTTGAGGAATCTTTTACAGTGATTTTATTGCCCATAGAAAGATAAATTCCACCAAGAACAACGGTAAGACCATCAATGTAAATATCACCATTCACCTTTGCTGATCCAGAACCGCCAGCAGATATAGATGTATTATCTATCTCACCGTACTCATTTCTTGTGTAGGAACCATCTGCAAGAATATAAAGAGTATTTTCTCCGAGTTTTGAAAGATTATCGCCTTGCAAAGTGATATTTCCGTCATATGTGCCATCATCCACAGTAACATAGCAATCTCCTGGAGAAGGCAGACTGTTAATTGCCTCCTCTATCTGTGTCTGAATTGCATTCTTCACAACGGTATCAACAGTTTCTGCTTCTACCTCTTCAGATTCCTGAGGCTCTGGAGCAGGCGCTTCTTCAGAAGTTTCCTCTGCACTATCGCCTGCATTTTCTTCAGCATAAGCTGTAAGACTGCATAGTCCAAAACATATAACTAATGCACATACAAGATTCAAAAATAGTCTAATTCCTTTTCCCATAGTAAAGCCCTCTTCCAATACTATTACTACATCCCCATTTTTTCTAACAACTATTCCTCTTGACTTATTGCGACTAGTATATTCTGGGCTGCCGAAGTCAATTCTGGAACGTCATCTGTCTCGATAACATAGTCAAGTTTTTCTATACCTTCATCCATTTCTCCATTGGAAATAAGACATATACCTAAATCATAAAATAAATCTGTATCAGCCTTTCCCAACTCGATAGATTTTTTAAAATCAAGAGATGCCTGCTCAAACTCCTGAAGTGCCATATTATTGATACCTCTGTAGTAAAACAGCTGAGGATCATCTCCTATCTCCAAAATATTGTCTATATATTTGACACTTGTAGCATATTCTCCCGTATGCATGTATGAGATTGCTCCGAGATAATAGAACAAAAATGCCGTGTCTGCGGAATCTAAGCTGTCAATGCATATATCCGCTTCTTTCGCTGCTTCCTCATAGTTACCCACGTTATAATCAAGCTCACAAAGGAGCTCGTGAAGCTGCTCCAGACGCGCACTATCAGTCTCTGAAGCAATAAGTGATTTCACTTTTTCAATCGCCTGATCGTAATCTCCGTCCTTCATCAACTTCTTTAAATCACTGTACTGACTCATGTTCAAAATCATATTATTTAGATCAAAAGAAGTCGCAAAATCATTACTCTTCCTCTTCAGATATTCATCTGAATCAGCCAGATTTTTATATAATTCGACTGCCTCATTTCTCAGAATTACGTAACCTACAGTGGTGAAAATCATAATAACTGCTAAGATTGCAGCTATTACCCTCACCCATTTTTTGTGATACCATTTAATCTCGTTTTCCATATTTTTCTCCATTAAAATTTGAAAACAATAACGTTTTTATAACAAATAGTTATGCGATATAACTATTGCGGCGATTGTCATTGTAGCATATATTTTCTGACACTTCTTGTGTTTCACAATCTATTCACAGAATGTTCTGAATTTTTAGTTGACAAAAAAAGAGCTTCCTTGTATTACCAAGAAAGCTCAGAATTATTAAATATTGTTTTAATTAAAGCACGCCTTCGAGTACGCTCTTCGCCTCTGCTAGACAGTCTGCAATACCTGCTGGGTTCTTGCCGCCGGCCTGTGCCATGTTTGGACGACCGCCGCCACCACCGCCAACCTTAGGCGCGATAGCCTTAACAAGATTTCCTGCATGTGCGCCAGCTGCCTGTGCAGCATCTGTAGCCATAACTACAAGATTTACCTTGCCATCGCAATCAGATGCAAGAACGATAACGCCCTCGCCAAGCTTTGTCTTAAGATCGTCACCGAGATCACGGAGACCGTTCATATCTACACCAGCTACTGATGTAGCAAGAAGCTTAACCCCCTTAACCTCAACAACTGAATCCATAACATCACCCATAGCAGCCTGTGCAGCCTTAGCCTTTAATGACTCAAGCTCTGAGTTTGTCTCCTTAAGCTGCTTCTGAAGATGTGCAATCTTCTCTTCAACCTCTGCTGGCTTACACTTAAGTGCTGCGGCTGCAGCGTTAAGCTTAGCTTCGAGGTCTGCATAATATTCGAATACTGCTGCGCCTGTGATAGCCTCGATACGACGTGTACCTGCAGCTACACCAGACTCAGAAAGAATCTTAAAAGCTGAAATCTCAGCTGTGTTTGCAACGTGTGTGCCACCACAAAGCTCTACTGAGAAATCTCCCATCTTTACTACACGAACAGTGTCGCCATACTTCTCACCGAAGAGTGCCATAGCACCGCTCTTCTTAGCCTCGTCGATAGACATGATAGCTGTGTTAACTGCAAGACCTTCTGCAATCTTTTCGTTAACCATCTTCTCTACCTTAGCAATTTCCTCAGATGTCATTGCTTCGAAGTGAGAGAAATCGAAACGTGTTCTGTCAGCATCCTGATAAGAACCCTTCTGCTCTACGTGTGTACCAAGTACCTCACGAAGTGCCTTCTGCAGCATGTGAGTAGCTGAGTGTTTCTTGCAAGTGCGTCCACGACGCTCAGCATCAACAGTAAGAGAAACCTTCTCGCCTACCTTAATCATACCAGAAGTCATCTCACCAACGTGACCAATCTTTCCACCCTTAAGCTTGATTGTATCCTTAACAGTGAACTGTCCGTTAGCAGTAGAAATAACACCTGTATCACCAATCTGACCACCCATTGTAGCGTAGAATGGTGTCTCTGGAACGATAATTGTTCCAACTG
>JAEEGL015353633.1_pt1 | contig 17668 bp, 14 predicted proteins | sample 9134231 | NCBI WGS metagenome assembly JAEEGL01 (sample SAMN16246548, study PRJNA631951) | gut metagenome | biome: gut microbiome; feature: rumen; material: fiber-attached | host: Bos | place: Iran: Karaj | collected 2018-10 | reverse complement strand
TTCAGAAATCTTGGCAGCGGCCTTGGCGGCTTCTTCAAGGAGTTCACGAGTCTTGGAGAGGTTGAGAACGTAGATGCCGTTCTTTTCAGCCAAGATGTAGGGTTTCATTTTCGGGTTCCAGCGCTGAGTCTGGGGACCAAAGTGGGAGCCTGCAGCGAGCAGGTCTTCAACAGAAGGCAGATTTGCCATAATGTATTCCTTTTCGGTTGTTACTACCCGGACTGCAAATAAGCCGCAAAGCATGGGGCCAACCACGGGGGCCGGACCAATGCCACCGAAGCGACTCTCGCAAACCGGTGATTGGTTTTACCTTGGCGAAATTGCCAAAGCGGGGCAAAATATAGAAAAATACGGCCTTTTTTTCACCTAAAAAGGTACGGCAACATGCGCATATTGTTGTAATAGGTCTCCATATTGGCCTTTTTAGTGTCCATATTGTGGTTCGGGTCATCGATTCGGATACAGCGGACCGGGTAAAGGTTGTCGACCTTCATGCGGGCATATGACGACATGGCATCGGCGGCCCAGGCCTTCTGCTCTTCGGTAGGGTCGTTCGGCATAATCACGGTGGCAAAGGCGTCCGCCGTCCAAACCACGCTCAGGGAATCCACAAACTCAAAGGCCCCCTTCTTGATGTCATAAAAGCCCGACAGATTCAGGTCCACCGTATCGACCCAGCCCAAAGTGCCATCGTGGGGGCGAGCCCGCAGGCGCCGAAGGCCGCTAGGGTCATCGGGATCTACCACCTTAATGGGGCTAAAGGTCGGGTAGTCCTGCATGCGCCCGCCAAAGATATGGTAACCCGCGTTCTGCATGGCGCTGGCAATGGTCCAGCCCGCCGGGCAGATTCTCCAGCGGTCACCAAAGGGGTAGTAACGCCCCCGCTCGCAAGTAGAATCCAGGCATATGCTACTCTTAGTCTCATAACGCAGATTCTCTAACATCAGGTGGAAGGTGACGGTATCCCCCGCCAAAAATCCGGAATCCCGCTCCGACATGGTGCAGCCCTTATACTGGGCAAGTTTGAGCACCGTGTACTCGTTGCTGTCGCGAGGGTCCACGAAGGTCTCCAGCTTCTGGAAATAGTAGTCGTCTACGTCGGCAGCAGGGCAATGCGAATCAGCCCCGGTCGCCGGGTCGTCTACAAGCAGCACGATAACGGTGGACACCAAAAGTCCGCCCAGAAAACCGGCGGTCAGGTACATGGCAAACTTGGCACAATCCTTAAAAAATGTTTTAGAGACCATCAGTTTTTCTCCCCCTCCTTGCACAGATTCGCCATCTCCGCCTCGATGGTTTCGGATACAAGGCGGTCGTACATCATCTGGAACATGGGGGAAATTATCGCAGTGATACTGCGGAAAATCTCCCCGTAATTCTCGCCCTTACGCACTAGCGAGATAATATGAGAAGCCTGGTTCCTCGCCATAATGACCATGGACGCCCTGCCTATGTTCGGATGCTCCTCCATGATTTCCTTGAAGGCCTTGTAAGTACTTTCCGTCCGGGTATTGAAATCTCCAAAAATCTTGCGCAAGTCCTCTGACTGTGACCTGAAGGCTTCATAAACACTATCCAGGTTGTCGTTAGAGTCACTCATTGGTTTCCTCCTTTTACTCTTCTTTATCGCTTCGACAAAACCAATTGTCAAAGCCATCAAAAAAAAGTGACTTTACAATTTCAAGCCCACATCCGATAAGTATTTAGACACTTACAACAGGGAGTAACCTATGCCCAATACCCAAAAGTACCAGATTGTAAACGCCCGCGTAGAACAGGTCAGCGGGGGCCCGGACCCAGCCATTTTTGTGGCCGAGGTCGAGTTGAAACCCTCCACAGGGGCCCCGTTCTTCTATACCATCATCGAGTACGAGGGCATGCCCATGATCTACAAAACGGAATTCTCCGTTTTTGACTGGTGGATGGAACCCAACGCCCACGAGAGCGCGCTCGACAACCTGCAAAAAGCAGGCTCGTTGTACGACGGAGAGGACTACGAAGGACTCTCCAAGATTCAAAAGAACATAGAGTGCTACCAGGGGCTCCGCTACATCGTACACATCATGCGCGACCTTAACTGGGACGAGGCAGAAGCCTACATCCAGGCAACCAAAGGGAAATATGTTGATGAGGTCGCTTAAAAACCGGTGGCCCTTAGGCCATCGGTTTTTTGTTCATTTTTCCGTAAATTTTTACTAGGCCGGTATATCAACACACTCATAAAAGTTGTAGTAGTGGTTCATATATTTTTTCGCATTGCGAATCTTTTGCTTACTGCAGTAAAAATCCTTTCCACCCTTTTCTTTACGATTACTGTAAGAACCAGCATCTCGCTCGGCAAACAGGCGATCAGAGATGTCAATTAGGTTTTGATCCTGAATGCATGTACAATGCAGGTAAGGGTCCTGATTATTTCTCTCCATCAGTTCAACATACCTGTTCTGATCAATTCTACAAACATCCAAAATGGCATCTTTGTGATTATGCTTTACACGGGGTAAACTACGAGCTATGCGAGCAGCCTCCTTCCCGGATTGAGCCTTTACAGGGAAACTGATTTTTACATAATGAGATTTACCCACGTGGCCGCACTTGCACACCACTTCGTACATTTCCAGCTTAACGACGTTGTTTTTCACAAAAAAGCTCCTTATGTAATTAATACCACTCGGGAAGTTGATGCTTGAGAGGACAATTCGCAAACATTTTATACACATAAGCCATCTTTGGAACGTCCCATGGATTTATATCGCCAGAATATCTAGAATTGTAAAACATATAGTTCAAATTTGTTGCCTGGGATACATTCCACAGGCTGATATCACCTGCAAACTGAGATCCTCTAAACATACCGTTCATATCGGTAACCTTAGACACGTTCCACTGGCTGATATCGCCCCTAAACTTTGATTCTCTAAACATTTCAGTCATTTTTTTAACGTTAGAGACATCCCATTGGCTAATATCTCCATTAAAGTTAGAGCCCTTAAACAGCTTGCTCATATCGGTCACATGCGACACATCTATAAAATTCAAGTCGCAGTTTGGGCCATACTCCCTAATGGCATTGTCCACCAGGTCTCTGATCGTTTCGTTCGTAGCAATAATCTTTTCCTGCATATTGAACCTCCTAATTTGCATGGAAAAATCAACCTCTACTATATCTATCGGAAAACGAGAACAGATCTGTCAAATAAAAAAGCCCCCCAAAAAAAGGGGGCCGTAAATTAAGATCCTTCAGAATTCTATTTTAATGCATCAAACTATTTTTTTCGAAAAAAATCAGAAGAAAAATCGGCATATCTCGACTTTATAACTGCATTCAAATCCTTCAATGCCATCTCACATTTCTCCTTCGTCAACTTTTCGTTCTGTTTAAAAAACACCGAGGGGTGGATACTATTTCGCATGTCACGAATAGCATCAGCCTTATCCCTTGCGCTCCATTTTTTTACGACCTTGCCAATGCGACAAATTGCATCGTTTAATTTCATGTACATGGGCTGAAGCCTCCCATCAATATTCACTTCCCTATATTTTTTCTCAAAATAATTCTCACCATCCATTTCGCCAGCCCAATCTATAAGAAATGCCTCTAAAACAGCCCCTATCAACACAACCGCAGATTGATATGCTCCATTGGGGATGCTTATTTTCAATTCAGCCATCGTATCGTTTATATATTTTATGATATTTTGTTTATGAGGCTCTTCTATATAACGTTCCTGTATTTCTTCAGACAGCGCATCTTCTCCATCTATTTCTCGACTTAGTTTTTTATAAAACGCATAATAATCTTCCTTAAATTCATTTGAATCAAATTTAATATCAGAATAAACGTTTTCATTATGTTGAGCAAAGTGTTCTTTTAATTGTTCTTTCATTTTAGAACAATCATAAGACCTATTCCCTTCAATTGTAATTCTGTAATCTTCTTTACCATATGTTACTATTTTAGGTGGAAAAAATTTATAAAGATCTCGGTATTTTTGAGACAGTTCCTTATTCTTTGCCATTGGTGTTTTTGTATTTGGTAACAAAACAGGAATTTGCTTCAATCGACTAAAATCTACGCCCCCCAGTTTACGACATGACGCAATGGAAAGCACGTCAAATATCTCACTCTGCATATAAAAATAAAGATATTCTGGCGTCACTAAATCTGACTTCAGTCGTAAAACAACCGAATAAGAACCCATTAACTGTTCCTGAAACGGCTCTTCCGTTACCAAATAGCAACGACGACGCGTAGAAGAATCATAAAGACAGGCCTCATTAACAAAAATTAAGTCGCCTTTCTTTATTTGTGACGGTGATATATATATTTGGGGATTCCAGTCTATATCTAGGTTTTCACTTAAATCTTTAATAATCTTACTTAGAATAGGATTATCCTTATACGATTCCGCATCAAAAGACTCTCGCTTTGATTCTAAATCTACTTTTACAACATCCACCAATTCGTTTAAAGGCACAACTTTTTGTTTTTTTATTTTGATAAGTAGAGATAAATATTCGTTTGTGTATACTCTTGCATCAAATTGACCATAAGAGAATTTTTTGCACAGGATTTTATTCACATACAGTTTGATACTTTCCGCAATCTCAGATGTATTTATGAACAGCTCCAAATCTTTGTAATATTCATTCAAGTCAGATTTTGCCAACCCAAGAAATCCACGCTTTCTTGGAACAGCACATATTTTTACCCACTTGGGTTTGTTTTTTGACAATACGATCAATATATATTCATCACTAACAGCACGCAAAGAATCTGGTTTATTTTGAAAATCAATATGTCCTAATTCAAAAAGGCCCTTTATATTGTATCCTCTCAGTAATTTTTCCCATCCAGGGAAATCTTTCCTACTACCTAATCCATTAAAAAATTCTGCGTCTTGAATTACGGCAAACTCATCAGTGTTTTTCGACAATTCGCTAATCAAATTTGAAAAAAGCGCTCGAGCATTTATCTCGCCCTTATTTTCTAAGCACCATTTCGTATGTTCCTTTATCAGCTCTTCGATATTTATATTCATGTTTTCTCTCCGACGTCCGATGTAAGCATCTCTTTTATCTTAGCCTGAGCAGCCATTTCTTGTATCTTTCGAGAAATTTCTAAACTAATACTCTTTGCAAGCATCACTGTAGCATTCTCGATTTCCGTAACATTTGTCAAGAAAGCCTTTTTCCGGCAAAAATCCTCCACACCGGTTTTAATATAGGGTTGAACCATACCGAATGTAATATTATTTTTTTTGTCAACCCCACTAGTTTTCGTCCGGCCTCTTTTTTGAGCAATTCCTACAGAATTATTTAATACGGCTGTATATTCACCGCACTCTTTAAACCTTTTCACAATCAATTCTGCATCATGGAATAACCATTTAGGTGGATTACTTTCTAAAGGGCTTTTATCAAAGGTTGACACAAAACTTCTTAAATTTCGAGGTTTCCAGTTTTCAATGTTCCCGTGAAAGCAGGATTGATGAAACATATACGACATATCAACCACTTTAGACACATCCCATTTGCTAATATCTCCATCAAATGTCGATTTTTCAAACATATTCGACATGTCTTTTACATTAGACACATTCCAGCGATCAACAACACCTGTGAACTTTGACTTGCAAAACATATATGACATTCTAGTCACATTGCTCACATTCCATTCTCTAATATTTCCATTGAATAAAGTATGGCTAAACATTCCAGACATGTCTGTCACATTCGACACATTCCATTGGCTAATGTCTCCATTGAAGTTTGATAAGCAGAACATTCTAGACATGTCCGTTACATTTGATACATCCCATTGACTGATATCTCTGTTAAAAACGGATCTACAGAACATCTTGGACATATTCGTCACATTAGAAACATTCCATTGGCTGATATCTCCATTGAATTTAGATCTTTTAGGGTCATGAGACATAATAGTGTTGTAACCGAACATTTCTCTCATATCAGTCACATTAGAAACATCCCATTGGCTGACATCTCCATTAAAATCAGACTCACAAAACATCGCCGACATGTCGGTCACATTAGAAACATCCCATTGACTGATATCTCCATTGAATACTGAATTACGGAACATTTCGGACATGTTTGTCACATTGGAAACATTCCAATAGGTTATGTTCCCCATAAATTTCGTTCCACAAAACATGCCGGACATATTAGTTACCTTAGAAACGTTCCATCGACTTACATCCCCATTAAACAGCGAATCGTAAAACATTGCAGACATGTCCGTCACATTGGAAACATTCCATTGACTGATGTCTCCATTGAAGTTTGACGAGCAAAACATTCTAGACATTTCCATTACATTTGACACGTCCCATTGACTCAAATCTCCATTGAACGGAGAATTTTCAAACATCAACGACATATTCGTCACATTGGAAACATTCCATTTACTAACATCCCCACAAAATTTCGAATCCGAAAACATCCTGTACATACTGATTACGTGGGAAGTATTCCATTTGTCAACACTCCCATTGAATAGTGAATTCGCAAACATTCTAGACATGTCTTTCACATTTGACACATCCCAAAGACTAATATCTCCATTGAATTTCGACATTTCAAACATCTGGCTCATGTTTGTTACATTTGACACATTCCATTGACTGATGTCTCCTGAGAAATCCGACCCCAAAAACAACATGTTCATATTTGTAACATTTGAAACATCAATAAAATTTAGATTGCAATTTGGTCCTTTTTCTTTTATGCAGTCATGGACTATATTCCAAATATTCTCATCTGAAGCAAAGACTTTTTCTTCCATGATTTCCTCTTCAATCAAACCCAAAGTATTTTAATAAAAAAATTAAGATAGATTCATCGCTTCATTCATGAGAGATGCTAACGAAGAATGACCGTATCCAGATCTTGATTGAATAATTTTTTCTAATCTATCAAAAGCTTTTTCACATTCCTGCTTTGTTATTTTTTTATTTTGTCCCACAAAAACTCTAGCATGGATATTGTTTCTCATTTCACGAATTGCGTCAGCTTCGTTCCTTGCGGTCCATTTTTTTCGTTTTTTTGCTATATAACATATCGCATCATTCAATGTTAAAAATTTCGGATCATCCTTTTTTTTTCGATACGCTTCATGAATAAAATCTTTTCCAGCAATTGTGCTAGCCCAATCTGTAAGAAACGCCTCTAAAATTGAGCCAATTAGTATAATTGATGCGAAATACGCACCATTAGGAAATGTTATGTCATATTCTTTTTTATTCGTGCAGATACAATTAAGGATATTATTTCTTATTCGTCGTTTATCCCTATCCCTAAATTCGTCTCCAAGAGCGTCGCTTTTCACAATGTTTTTGGACAATTTCTGAGAATCTTTGTAATCATCCGGAGCATCCTTTAATAAATATGGCCTATATTCCTTGTCGAAACGATATTTGTAATATTGAGCAAGTTTCTCATTTAAGGCAAGCGGCGTTTCTGCGTCAGGCAAATAGACCGGGATATCATTTAATTCGCTCCAATTGGGATGTATTCCAGGATTAAGCGATAGCATTGGAGCGGAAAGAGCGATGATATTCTTAAAAACTCCGCTATTTAAATAAAGAAATAAATATTCCGCAGTAACCAGAACAGATTTCAACCGCAACACCGCATAACAGTTCGCCGGAGATACAACCACTTGACTGTCTTCATCAAATAAATAAAAATACCCCAAACGTGTATCGGCAGAAACAAGGATGTCACCCTTTTTTAATGGGAAATAACCATATTCAAAAGATAGTTTTTTGATATTTAAAGGGTAAGATAATGTAGAAACAGAGGTTATTTGTCTAGTTTTTTTTGACATATCACGTTTTTTTTCTATGTCAATAATTTCTACAAGGTCTTTTAGTAAAACTGTTTTTTGCTTTTTCAGCGAATTCAGCGTTCCTAGATATTTCCTTGAATAAAATCTTACGTCAAATTCATTCCTGCGAAAATCTTTATATGGAATTGTATTAACTAATCCTTTTAAAGAATCAGGAACTTTAGCGGTTTTTATGAATATCTCTAAATCTTTATAATATAACATAAGACGATCGATATCATCTACAAGTTCTCCTGAACATCCATTCTCTAGTTGTTTTCTTGGCAGAGCGCAAATTTTGATTTTATTAGTTTTTTCTTTCGAAAAAGTAATCAAAGAATATTCTGTAAAACTATAATCGGTCCAAAGTTTCGCAAGACTTTTGTCCATCGTTTCTGAAAAAGAAAGAAAGGAACAATCGTATCCATGCGCCCACAGAAAGGATGGACCTAATTCAAAAATACCCGTTACATAAAAGTTTGCTAAATCTGAATAACTATATTTGAAAGCTCTCATTAAATTTGGACTCAAAATAAGCGCAAATTCATTTTTTTCTTCCACCAAAGCCAAATTTACCATTTCATCATTAATTGATTCTTTATCAACAACGCATTTTGAATTCACTCTTTCTTTTACAACTTCGTTAAAATCAACCTTCATACAACCCCACCTACGCATAATTGAAGGGCAACATCATCGCTGTTTCCCAGATGTCAAAATTATCGTCATCCAGATCGAAAATCTTTTTTTCTGCTATGTACGCAGCAAAATGCTCTGATTCGCAACTCTTTTCTAGCAATTTTTTATACTTTGAAGCCCGCTCATCAATTTTTTCATAATCAGCCAGTTTATATCTGATTTTTAACACAGGCAACGCAAGAGAATTTATCGTGTAGCGATTACTCAAATTCAAGCTTACAGATGCGTTCTCCAGCACAGCATCAGCACGCGGATCTTTCATAAGGGACAAGCACACTCCAGCCCACTTCTGTACAAGACCATACGGATAATCGCCCTTAAACCTCATTCTCTTTGGATCTGGATATTGAGGAACCTGCTTACCCAAGCGCAGGCCTAGTGCATACAATCTCAAATAATTCAACACCACCCACATATCCGAAGTAGCGTCAAAGGTTTCTCCAAACTGCTCAAAGTTCATCCCTGCCTGCTTTTCAAACCATTCGCAGGCTTTATCCCAATTTTCTTGCCTATGATACACTACAAAAATATAGCTAGCAACCTGACTTTTCCACCCTTCCGACGTGCATTCATAATCCTTGAAAAAATACTCAAGCGCTTTATCATATTCCCCTCTGAACGCCGCCGCCTGTCCTAATGTTCCAAGAATTGCAGCATAATTATCATCAACATATTCTTCGTCTACACCTATTCTTTCATTTAACAACCTAGCAACGCTCTTTTGCGTTTCCAAGAACGAATTCATAAAGTCAGCATTAAAATTATACCCGTTAAAGAAAGATTGCGCTCTAAACAGTTGCAATTGTAAATAGTTGTTCCACCTATCGCAGGGAGAGTCAAAGTCATTTGATGAAACTATGGCCTGCCCCATACGGTCAAATTCATCCAATTTCACAACACCGCTATGCGCATACAATGCGCTTAATATTTTGAAATACTTAGACTGCAATTTAGAGGGGAATCTGCCAGATTCTATTTCTATTTTCAAAACATCGTTCAAATCCGAAACACGTTTTACGACACTCCCATCGGAACCCCGATGCGCAAGCATTTTTACACAAGCATCTAAAAAACGTTCCCAAACAGTAGCCCTTAAGTCCTTATCCGCTTTCTTGTTTACGGATTCAAAAATACGATTCGCAACATTCAATAGTGATTTTTCTTGTTTTACAAAATATCCTTCAAGGAACGCATTTATCGCTCCCAAAATATCCCCTAATTGCAAAAGAGTTGGCAGTTGATCATCTGGTAAAAAACTTAGGCAAAGAATGCTTTCTAACATCCCTGAAGGCAATTCTTCTCTAAATGAAGGCCTTGCCATATTAACAGCTTGATCTGCCAAAGTAACCATTGTGCTTACATAAGCAGGTTCACAACATACAACGACTTTTTTATGGCATTTAGATCTCAACCATTTCTGAATTTCATGTTCCAAAAAAGCGTGGTATTGCCCATGCAATTTTCGCCTTTCTTCACCATTGTCCTTTGCTTCTCGTGCGTTTTGCACAATAATTGGAGTATAAAACCCGATAGTTTCTAAAGTTCGGGTTCCTACATAAACATTCACAAAATCATCTTCGGCGATCATTTCTGAATTCAGTATTTCAAGAAGCAATGTCTGCACACCCATCAGCCACCATTGCTGTGCATTAGAAACAACATACGGGCGGCCTTCGGTCATATAGATTTTTTTAATTAAATCCGGGTAGTCCTTCCAAATTTCATGCAGAAGAAGATTCTTAACATTTTCTTTCTGTTTAATTCCATGAAACGCTTCAAGCAAGTCTTTCTTTTCAGAAAAATCCTGACCCAGAGCATTTCTATAAACAGACTTCAAAGCCGAATAGACTTCTTCTGTGTCAGATTGCGTAACCACCGCACATACGAAAGAATCATTTTCTTTTTCTGTCGGATTAAAATTTCCGTGTTCGTCTATTCCGATATACCATTGTGCCATAAAAATACTCCTCTATTAGAAAAATAATACTGTACGATTATCTAAAGGCGAAAATCCCCTCGCGACTTCATTATTTCATCTAGCCATCGACATACGTCCGCACAGTCATGAGAACTTATATTTATTTTTTGACGCATGTAAACTGCAGGATGGATGCTGTTTCGCAGTTTCATTATTTTTTCCGCCAACCATTTCTCTTTCCACGTTAGATTCAACTTTTTTGAATAGTATGATGCCAAATAATCAATGGCCTCATTCAGACGCATTTGCGTTCCATCGCTATTATACTCCTTCTTAAAAAGATCTTCTCCCTCTATTGCACTCACCCAGTCTATAAGGAACGTTTCCAAAATTGAGCCTGCCAAGACAACCGACGCCTTGTATGCCTTATTGTCTTTTGTAATATTCAGTTCTTTCTTATTCTCGGTGATATAATAAGAAACATCATCATTCTGGAGTTTTTGAACTTTCTTCCGACACTCATCTCGCAAAATATCATACCTTTCTTCTCTAGAACCCGCTCCCCGTACTAGTGCATACCGGTCTATTTCGCCCTTTTCACTCTCGGTTCCATACAAAGCGCCAAAAAGCTTCTTATAAACTTCAACTTGTTTTTCATCATCACTCATAGGAATATCTGACTTTGGCAAAATGACCGGAATATTCGCAATCGTTTGATACATATCTAAACGTTCGCCCCAATTTTTAAACAAGGCAAAGGTCATCCGCGCAATGTCACTTCTAAAATAAAGATACAGATACTCCCTCGTTACTAGATTTGACTTGAGACGCATACCAAGAACATGCTCGCCTAAATACAGCTTTTCTTTCAATGGTCCCTTAACAACAAAGCAATATCTTGGTGTTATACGAGATTCCATCAATGCAGTATTAAGTAAAAGATCCCCCGCGTGAATTTCAATCGGATTTGACGAATAATAGGGATATTTCGTCAAAGACACATTTTGAGCATCAAAATCATCACAGCAATTGCCTGCATGAACCAACCGAACCGGCTCACCAAGGTTTTGTGAATTTGATTCATTCTTTGCACCTACATAAAAATCAACCAAATCCTTCAAACGAACCACATTCTGTTTTTTAAACGAATTCCTTATGCTAACATACTCCCGCGAGTAGTACAGAGGCAACATAAAATCTGGGTTCAATTCCGAATAAGAGACTTCACTTATACCATCCACAATCAGCCCATCTTTTTTCGATGAATTTATCCATTTCTCTATTGCCAGATATATTTCCTTTTGATCGCCCTTATCATCTACTGCAGGATACCACAAACCACTTCTTTGCGCATTTAACTCATCTAATTTTACGGTACTGAATACTTTTATCATTTTAGGACGATTTAAGCTCAGTGTATACAAGACATAAGGTACAGCGTATACCTTTCCTTTCAGCTGAGGACGATTTAATAATACATCTAATGGATATTTTTCACAAATGCCCAGATCGTATATCCCCGTTACATAATATTCCTGAACCTTTTTCTTATCGTTCCGTAGTTTTTGAAATGAATATGAACTACCTTTATTTAGGATTATTGCGATTTCCGCAAGTTCTTTTTCTAGAACTTGATTGAGTTCTTCAAGCCTTTTTTCTCTGCCAATACTTCTAGCATGCTCAATCAGTTTATTCAAGTCAATCTTCACAGTATTCCTCTACGAATAGTTGAACGGCAATAGCGTGGCGGCTTCCCAAAGAGTGAGCTCGCCCGTTTTTGCCTTGCTGAAGTCGGCATGTTCATCTACATACTTTTTAAAGGAATGTACTCGTTCCGTACATTCCTTTAAGAGCGTCTCATACTCACCCTGCCTTTTTTCAAATTCAGCAATATCGCCTTCTTCCTTGGCAATAACAATAAGCATGGCAATAACCGACAGAGCCAAGGTGCGTATAGTAAAACCTTGTGACGAAACTAGTTTTTTGCGGGAAGTCTCTAAGCTTATTTTTGCCTTGCCGAGTCCCTTTTTATATTCAATAAAAGCCTTCCATTTCAATAGCAATGGCCACGGATAGTCACCTTCGTTATGCCAAAATTGAACATCTTTGATTATGCTTTCATTTTCCCATTTTTCGCCAAGTTCAGCTGCCAGAGCTTCAAGCCGCAACTGGTTTATAACCAGCCACTGGTCTTTTTTATCCTTTATATGTCCATCTTGTGCACTAAGCCATTTTTTAGCATTTTTTAGATCTTTTTTCCTGTGGTAATTGACGACCAAGAAACTTGCAACCATTGCTTTAAAATAATCGTTAATTGCACAAGCAAAGTCCTTCTCGAAATACGCAATAGATTCATCTATACGATTCTGGAATGCAAACTGCTCCCCCAACATTCCGTAAATTTGGGAACCAATATCATCTGCACGATTGTCTAAAGAATCAAATGAAGGATACGACTTATTTATCCGTTCTTGATAATTTTCAAGAGCTGCTAAATCAGGAACGACAAAGTCGTAAGCATTGAATTTCACCTCAGATTCGGCAGCTAACAAATCAACGTAAAAATGCCATTTTGCATACTTAGAGGCAAACAAGTCGTTTTTCTCATTCAACAATTCTTTTATTTCTGCGAAGGTATTATCTTCAGCACGGCCGGCATCCCCTACGAAATTAGTATAAGCCTTAAAGAATCGAATCAACAATGACGAATCAGGGATGTTTTTCTTGTTATTCAATAAAATCGGCATTATCTTAGCAATGTGATTTGTCGCATTGCCGTCAATGCCTCGATTGAGCAAAGTCGTTTCGACAGACCTTACAATCAAGGCCCACACCTTTGCATCTGCTTTCTGCAAGATATTCTCTAATTTTTCAACGTTCTCATAATTTCCACTAAAAACATTGGACAAAAGAATTTCCGCAGCGCCAAGCCAATCCTCGTTTTCCATGCAGGTATCAATATCATGACCATTACCTAGAGATAGATTTTTGGGCTTTAACGGTTCATAGACACTGTACATACCGAGCCTAACCATTGTCGCCACTTGGTCTGCCAAGGCAGGAAAAGCCTTATATTCCGCAGAACAAATATCTACACTAATTTTATAACGGGGATATACCTTTCTTAACTCTTCTTCTATATTTGACTTTAGCAATTCATTGTATTTTTTCCAATTGCTCTCTGAAAGGTACCCACCAAGCAATCCAAGACACTTGGCATCACGATTGGCAATGCTAAATCTCAGTTCGTCATTCACATTAAACAAACATGGGTATTTCTCATTTTTGTTTGAAAACAATCCGTCTATTGCACCCATAATAGATGACATCCACCACTGCTGCGGATTTACCGTAACAGAGGGCATTCCACGACAAACGACCACACGAGGGAAAAGTTCGTCTTTCTTTTCCAGGAGTTTTTTCAGGATTCTTTCACGATTCTCACCCTGCTTGCACCCATGGAAAAGCTTTATAATTTCGTGTTCAGGGGTGGTATCCTTAACTTGGCACAATTTAAAATCGTGACAAATTTCTTTGAAGACCTTCATAATGTCTCCATGGCTCATTTGAGTCACGACTGCACAAACAAAGGACTTGTCCGCAACATCAAGATGATTGAAACTGCCCGATTCATCTATACCAATATACCAGGTCGCCATATTACCCACCTTTTACATTGATATATAAAAAAAAAGGCGTAGGGTCAAGCCCTGCGCCCTTCGATATTTATAAAAGGCCCCGCATTAAAAAAGCCCCCGTACCTCCTTGGCAAGTTTGTCAGGAATCTGGGCCTGCACCCTATTGAGGATGTTGTACACCTGCTGGCGCGAGCAACCGAGCCTTTCGGCCACGTACGGCACCGCATTCTTCTCACCCAAGACGAAGGCCTCCTTAAGCAGATCCAGACACTTCTGCTGACGAGGCACCGTAACCAGCGACCGCACCTTCAAATAGGCATCAGCCACATCGATTTCGCGGTACTTTTGGTCGTACCTTTCAGACACGACCTTGCAAATTTTGCCGTAATTGGCACCACAGCTCGGCTTACCATCTTCTTCCTCTACGTACTTTTCGTCATAGGGCTCATTGCGCTCCTCATAGGCCGAGTTATCTTTCTTCAGATCCTTGAAATGGAACCTGAGCTTGGTTCTGAGGTACGTATTGAGCGAAGCACCCTTGCTGCCATCATAGAGGGGCAAGATATCCCATGCCGCAACATACGCCTCATTGAGAGCATCATCCTCTGTAAGGTCATAGTCCTTCTTGAACGATATGTTCTTTGCCACATTGGCAAGCACAGGGTGAATGCGACGCCACAACTCATCTACGAGACGAGAATTCTTGCCGTTTGCGACAATGTCGTGGACAAGCTCCTTGTCAGAGAGGGTGGAAGCATCGAAAGTAGAACGGGTTTCTTTGGATTCGTACATAACGAACTCCTTTGGGTTCGACAAGCTGGTTATTCAGCTGTCGGCGGGCGCCCTGTGGGCAACCACCCTCGCTAGAGGGCTTTTTCGCTAAAGTCCCGCTTCGCCGAAGCTCAGCAGAACTTTTCCCGTTCTATTTTATTTATCGATTTTACGTCGGCCCTTTGTCAAACAGACTTGAATCTTTTCTCTGCAAAAGAAAGTTTACAAAGAAAACAGCCAAAATACCCATTATATAAAGAATGGGGCGCAAGGTCAAAGACCTTACGCCACGCAATGTTTACAGGAGACTCATCACCTCAGCGGCAAGGGAACCAGGCATTTGGCTCCTAACTTGCTTAAGGATATTGTACACCTGCTGACGAGAGCACTTAAGTCCGTCGGCCACGTACTGCACCGGCTTTGTTTCACCCATGGAATATGCCTCCATGAGCAGGTCCAAGCAGTCGCGGTGCCGAGGCACCGTAACCAGCGACCGCACCTTCGAATAGGCATCAGCCACATCGCGTTCGCGGTACACCTGGTCGTACTTCTTGGACACGACCTTGCAGACGTCGCCGTAGCTGGCACCACAGCACGGCTTGCCGTCTTCATCCTCTTCGTACCCTTCGCCATAGGGCGCAGTGCGTTCCCTATAGATTTTACCCTTGCGACCCAGTTCCAAGAAGTGGTACCCAACCTTGGTCCCGAGATACGTTTTAAGCGAGGCACCCTTGTTCGCGTCGTAGAGAGGGAGGGCCTTCCACGCCGCAACATACGCCTCACTAAGGGCATCATCCATCGCAAGGTCGAGCTCTTCCTTGCGAGAGGCCACCTTCGCCGCCTTGGCAAGCGTAGTGTTAGTACGACGCCACAGCTCGTCTACCAAACGAGAATCTTTGTTATCTGCGACAATGCCGCGGACGAGAATCTCGTCAGAGAGGGTGGTTACATCAACGTGAGAGGGGTTAGCGGCGTTATTCTTCATAACGATTCCTATCGAGCCGGTAGTACCCAGACGGATCTCCCATCGAACATTCGCCCGATCTTCGAACCGTCTGCACAACCGTTCGCGGTAGCCTAGCGAGACGCAGGCCCCACTATAACGTCCCACTCCGCCGAAGCTTTGTGAAACGCCCTCTTTCCTCTATGTTGATATTGAAAAAATAAACTTTTTTGTCAACAAAAGATCAAATTTTTTGTATCAGAGACGATAATTTGCGTTTTTCGCCCTAAAAAAAGGCTTTTTCGATTTTGATGGTGTTCTAACGAATTTTTCTATAATAAAAAAATTGCCGGGCAAAAATATAATTTTTAAATTCTTCAACCCTGTTTTATTTTAAAATTATAATTTTCACCGTTCCAACTTATGTTATATTTCACCCTACGATGCCCAAAACAGGGTTTTCCCCTCTCAGGGGGACCCGGTAATACAACATATAACATACCGACAGCGTCACTAACATAAACTTTAATTTACGTCTTTTCTCAACACCTGTTTTCGCTGTCGATAGTGAATTGACATTTTTTGTCAGCATATTGAACCTATATTTATAGACGCTTCTTTTGAAGCCGTGCCCGCGCTTTTTTGTTTTCGATACTCGATTCTCGTTTTTCGATCACTTTTTCGTCTTTTATTACCAGATATATGGCAACCCCTTTTGAAAATCTTAAGGGGCGTATGCCGTCACCAACACCAAAAAAGGAGCTGCTTATGCAGATGACCACCGACCAGAAAGCCTCCCTCAACCTGATCCGCATCGCCCAGGGTGCCACCAGCGAAGACGTGCGTTCCACCGCCGTCAACATGCTCTGGGACATCTACGGCGCAAAGGTTATGGGCATTTCAAACAAGCATTCACTCAAGGCCGATGCCGACTGGGACCTTCGCGGTCTGAGCCCTGCCAACCGTCAAAGGGAAATCATGTACCGCACATTCCTGATGTTCCGTCGAGCCGTGCTGAACTACGACACCCACACAAACGTCCCGTTCATGGCCTACGTTGCCAATAGCAGCAAGTTCCAGCAAAAAACCGAAAAGCGCCAGAACGCCAAGCATACCGATAGAGAAGTCCCTGTCGATTTCTCCGGGAACACCCGCGAAGAAAAGTACGGCGATAACCCGCAGATGCTCCGTGACCTGGCTATTCTGAAGAAGACCGACCATGCGCCCTGCCAGGAAATCGAAGATATCGAAATCAGAGACGCCTTCGAAGGCATCGAGCGATTCCTCAATAAGAATACCCCCAAGCTGCTCCCGTTCTACCGCGCATGCTGCGAAGTCTGCCAGGAGTACGGTGATTTCAGGGACGTCTACGTAGCAGACAGGCTGGACTGCACCCGCGCAAACGTGGGAGTCCTGCGCAAAAAGCTGTGCGCCGTACTGACAGAAGCCGGTCTCGACGAGGAATACCGCCTGGTAATCCATGCCCTCGCCGAAACCGCGAACCGTATCGACGAATTCCGTACCGTATACCTCTCCCGCGCTGCATAATATCTTCGCGGGCACACCTGCGGTGTGTGACAGAAAGCTCTATAATAATATCTGGTTGGTGAAAGGAAAGGCCCCCGCGAATGCGAGGGTCTTTCTCGTGAACGCCAATCGATTCGTATCTTCGAATACAGAAAAGCCCTGGCAAATGCCAGGGCTTTCCATAATAGCATTTTCGCAGATTAGCGCTTGCTGAACTGGAAGTGCTTACGAGCCTTCTTGCGGCCGAACTTCTTACGTTCAACGGCACGAGAGTCGCGAGTCATGAGGCCTTCCTTCTTGAGGGCAGGCTTGTCTTCGGCGTT
>JAEEGL014462642.1_pt1 | contig 17668 bp, 19 predicted proteins | sample 9134231 | NCBI WGS metagenome assembly JAEEGL01 (sample SAMN16246548, study PRJNA631951) | gut metagenome | biome: gut microbiome; feature: rumen; material: fiber-attached | host: Bos | place: Iran: Karaj | collected 2018-10 | reverse complement strand
TCGACCGCATCTTCCGCATGTTCGGCCTGCACGGGGCCTCGGTCGTGCCCTTCATCATCGCGGGCGGCATCCCGGGCGGCTGCGCCGTGCCGGGCGTCATGGCAACGCGCACCCTGCGCTCCCCCAAGGAGCGCATAGCGACCATACTCACCGCACCTTTCTTAAGCTGCGGCGCAAAGACCCCGGTCTTCCTCATGCTCTCCATCGCCTTCTTCACGGAGAGCGCCAACGCCGTCATGTTCGGCATAACGCTGACCGGCTGGGCCTTCGTGCTCCTGGTCTCGCTCTTCCTGCGCAAGACGATGCTCTCGGGCGCGTCCATGCCCTTCGTGATGGAGCTGCCCCCCTATCGCGTGCCCACGCTGCTGAGCCTTTGCATGCACACATGGGAACGCGTGTGGATGTACGTGCGCAAGGCCGGCACGGTCATCCTCGTCATCTCCATCCTGATATGGGCGATGATGACCTATCCGAAACTTCCCGAAAGCACGCTGGCAAAGCAGGAGCAGGAGATCGCCCAGGCCGAGGAGGCCGTGAAGGCCAAGACCTTCGCCAGCGAGGACGAACGCAAGAAGGCCCTCAAGGAGGCCGTGGAAGATCTTGAGAACCAGCACGCGGAGGAGGCCCTGGCCAATTCCGTGGCCGGCCGCATGGGCAAGGCCCTTGAGACCGTGAGCACGCCCGCCGGCTTCGACTGGCGCACGAACATCGCCCTCATCGGCGGCTTCGCCGCCAAGGAGGTCGTCATCTCCACCCTCGGAACGGCCTATTCGCTCGGCGAAGTCGACCCCGGCGAGTACGAGGACGCCGAAGAGGCATCCCCAACCGAGGGCCTTGCCGGAAAGCTCGCCTCAGACCCCAAGTGGAACAAGGGCTCGGCCCTCGCCTTCATGCTTTTCGTCCTGCTCTACGCGCCCTGCTTCGTCACGGTTGCCGTGATCGGGCGCGAGGCGGGATGGAAATGGGCCGCCTTCTCGATGGGCTTCAACACGCTACTTGCCTACGGCGTGGCGGTCCTCGTCAACAAATTATGGCAGGCTTTTGTCTGACGCGTTTTTTTGCGCGGAAAAGCCAAAAAAAGATTTCACTTTCTTTTACATTCAGCCCGTCTTCATGCTCCTGCGGGGCATGAAGGCGGCCATCAGGGAGAAACGAAGATGAATGACACGCTCAAGTACGCTCTGTTCTTCACCGGAGGCATAGCCCTCGGCCTGCTGGGCGCGGCCGCCGTGAACAAGGAAGGCCTACGCCCCCTGGCGACAGACCTTCTCAGCCGCGGCATCGACATGAAGGAGACCATGCTGCGCAAGATGGAGATAATAAAGGAAGGCGCAGAAGATCTGCTGGCGGAGGCGAAACAGGCTTCCGAAATCCGCCATGAACGCGGCGATGGCGAAGAGGCAGCCGAAAACGCCTGAACTGCCCAGGACATCCCCCCTCGCGATCGTGCGGACTGAACCGCGCGAAACGCCGGCCGGCACCCCTCCCAAGACCTGGGCCGGCCGGCAAATCCTCCTTCGGCCCCCGGCGTTGAGCGCGCCGGGGGCTTCTTTTGCTTTTCCGAAGCCGCCCCCCTGGCAGTCCATCGATGATGCCTTCCCAAAAAAATTCGGGCTTGCGCCCGAACCTCTGTCCCTGTCAAGAAAATCCTTCTTACTTTCCCAAAGTGAAACTCGGCGTTATATTTTTAATTTTGGTTTTACGGTGCGGCATATATATTTCCACATAGCCATCATCGGAGACTTTTATAGCCAGACCGCCTCGAGAGGCAATAGATTGCGCGGCCGTAGTCCTGCCTCCCTGAGCAGCCGTAAAATCCGTATTTCTTATGATAGCGCCGATAGTATAGATCATGCCGGTTTCAGCCTCGAGAAGCACAGCTCCATCAACGGATAACAAGCGCTGGCGTATTTCCCGCGTCTTATTCCAGAAAATATTGTCGTTTTGACAATCATTGGTAAACATTTTTAAAATAGGGCTGCTTGGAATTTTTACATTGAGCTGCTCATCATGCCATATTTCTCTATTAAAAATACCAAGACAGCACCCATGCTTGTTGATCAGCATATCTAAAATTGTCTTTACAATACTATTTTCATAATTTTTGACAAATTCAAATCCTTCAGACAATACATCCTGAATAGCAGCCTCATTAAGAAAATACCAGCTATTTCGGCGCATAAAAAATAACATTGTCGCATTTTTATATATAAAAACATCGCCTTCATCATTTGTACTTATAAAAAAAATATCCTTCGATTTATTATTAATTTCAAAGTTTAAAATGTAGTTATTTATATAACTACAACCATCTTCATAAACAAGTTCAGAAACATAATCATCAAAATTTTTTGTTCTATTGCTAATATCATCAAAACCAATGAATTCACCATACGTATTAAGTATAAAAGCAATTTTCTTGCTAGACATCGATTTTACAAATTGCTTGTTATACATATCTATCCATTTTATATCACTATGTTTATCACTATTTGATATTATTCCAATAAGAAAAGGAAAGTGCTTCCCTTCATTTGTCGAATCAACAAGATCTTTAATTGAATACAATATATCAACAACAGAATTAATCACATTTAATGAAACAATATCATCATTATTTTGATTATTTTTAAATCTCTCTAAGCTATATCCAAAATATGATAATGAATTTTGATCTGTATTCCACTCATTCGCGTCGGAGAAAATATCATGCGTCACAATTGACGCAATAAGAATAAAAGGGAGGTGCCTTTTAATTACATGTTTCATCTCACTAAATACAATGTTTGATTTTGAATACTCAAAAACTTTTAAAACTGTAATATCAATGATTGCACGCTCAATATTATATAGATTTTTCCTATTGACATAAAAAGCGATATTTATATCGTCAATTGAAACACAATGCGTATTATAATAAAATTTTTTATTCTTCTTTCTCAATTTCGTTTCAAAAGAAACGATTTTATCCTTGCTGACATAAATATACCGGAGTCCCGGAATCCACTTCTTTAACAGTGTGACATATGCCTGTTTAAAAAGGAGAGTAAAATTACCCATGGCATCTCCGCGGGAATCGTATTGTTCTGAAGGCACTATTCAATAATCTCACTGACAGTTTTTATCGTGATATCAAACAGTTATCGAAAGACCATCTCCGGTTTCCAAGGCCCTCGCGCAACATTGTCCTGAAGCCCGGCAAGCGCGTCAACTCCTTCAACAGACTGATCGAACGGAGTCCCTTTTTTTCCAGGCCGCGAACGCCTAGAGCTTCGTTCCGGCGTAGCCGAGCAGCGTGTCCATCCTTCTCTCCAGAGCGCGCGCCTCCCCTTCCTCCTTGAAAAAGAAGGAGGTCGCGCCGGCGCAGGTCAGCACGTCGAACCGCCACAGGGACTTGTCCTGGTCGAAGAAGACCTCGTACCCGGCGATATGCTCCAGGACGAGCTTCCGCTCGCGCCCGCCGCCGCTTATGCCGATGACGTTCATTGCCTGACGTCCCCCTTTCAGTCATGTTCCACCGCCGCGCAAGCGAGCCGTCTGCCTTCTCGCAGTTCACCCGGCGCGGACGAACAACGCAGATTCAGCTGTCGCGGCAGCCTTGGGCCGGCAGGCTGAAACGGCGTTCCTGCCGCCAATGATAACTTTGGAGCAGGAAAAACAAAAAGGCAAGAAATATCCGGGGTGCGCCCTGCGGGCCGAAATCCTGCCGCCTGCCCTGCAAAAGGCCGGGAAGGCGGCGCCGTTCATGCTGAACAGGGCACGCGCATCGGCAGGAAAAAGCATTCGCGCCTCGCGTTCCCGTAAGCGGGTATGACGGGGGGCGGAAGAAAAAATAAAAATAAAATGAAAATCGTTTTCTTTTTCCTTGACATTTTTCCAAAACGGTCGCATAGTCGCTTCAACGTTTCCCAAGCACGAACCTCCACAAGGAATCGCCGTTCCTCACAAGTGCCGCAGGGAATGAACAGCCTGAAGCGCCCCTTTCGCCATCCCCTCGAGGGGGGCGCTTCAAAAGCAAAAGGAAACAGGCCCGGTCCGTCGGCTGCCGGAAGCCATGCCGGCGGAAACCGGGCAATGCCATAGCCGTCGGCGCACCCCTCCACACACGCCGCCGCCGGCAGCGCCCTCCTACCTCGGCCCCCGACGCCCACGCGCCGGGGGCCTCGTCTGCTTTTCCGACGCCGCGCCGTTCCTTGCGGATGCGGGAAAACTCGGATAGGGTATCGCGGCCGGAGGGGAAAGCGCCGAGGCGGAAAAGAACAGTGCTCCGGGTGCGCCCGTCGCGGCCGCGCCGCCTGTTTCGCCGGATGCCGACTCCTTTTTGCCGCCGCGAGCCCCCGCCGTGGCCGCGGCTGCTCTTCGGCGGATTTTCCCCGAAACGTGAGGCGGTTATGAAGCAGGACGAACTCAACAAAGCCAAGCGCAGCGCAGCGCTCATCTCCCTGCTGGCCGCTCTCGTCCTCACCGCCGTCAAACTGTCGGTGGGCCTCGCCACCGACAGCCTGGGCATCCTGTCCGAAGCCCTGCACAGCGGGCTTGACCTGATGGCCTCCGGCCTGACGATGCTGGCCGTGCACGTGGCCGCGCACCCGGCGGACGAGGGGCATACCTACGGCCACGGCAAGGCGGAGAATCTCTCGGCCCTTGCGCAGACGCTTCTGCTCTTCCTGACCTGCGGCTGGATTGTCTGGGAGGGAGCGCACCGGCTCATGGAGGGGGGAAGCCCCATTCGGCCCTCGCTCTGGGGCGTGGGCGTCATGCTCCTTTCCATGGCTGTGGACATCAACCGCGTGCGCGTGCTGCGGCGTGTGGCGCGGGAAAGTCAGAGCCAGGCGCTGGAGGCGGACGCCCTGCATTTTTCCACGGACATCCTTTCCTCCGCCGTGGTGCTGGCGGGCGTGCTGGCGGCATGGCTGGCCGAGGCCATGCGCGTTCCCGCTCCTCTGGCCCGCGTGCTGACGCAGGCCGACACGGTGGCCGCGCTGCTGGTGGCGGTCATCATCTTTGCCACAAGCCTGAAAATGGCCGTCGCCGCCGTGAACACCCTCATGGATGCGGCGCCGCTCGGCGCCGCCGCGGTCGTCCGAAAGGCCGTGCTGGCCGTGCCGGGCGTTGAGAGCGTGAACGACCTGCGCGTCCGCCGCAGCGGGTCGCAGCACTTCGTGGAATTGTGCCTCGGCGTGCTGCCATGGCAGGGCGTGGAGGAGTCGCATACCCTGGCCCATGCGGCGGAAGAAGCCGTGCGGGCGCTGCTGCCCGGCGCGGACGTGATCGTGCATGTCGAGCCGTGCGACGGGCGCGCCGGAGGCGATCCCTTCGCGCTGGCGCGCGCCGCGGCCGCCGCCCACGGCCTGCGCGTGCACAGCATCCATGTGTTCGGGGAGGACAGGCCCTGCCATCTGGAACTGCATGCGGAGCTGCCCGGAGACATGGATTTCGCGGCGGCGCATGAGCGCGTCACGGCATTTGAGGCCGCGCTGGGGACGCAGCTTCCCGGCGTGAGCATTGTCAGCCGCCTGGAGCCGGAAGCGCCCCGGGAGGCGGGAACCGCGCCGATTTCCATCTCATGGGGGGAACTGCTCCGGCGGGAGGCCCTGCGCGCCGCCGAGAGGGAACCTCTGGCGCGGGAGCCGCACTGTTTCTCCCTCTTTGCAATTCCCGAAGCGGGAACCTGTTTCTCCTTCCATTGCGTCGTGGCGCGGGGATTGACAGTGGCGCAGGCGTACGCCGTCGGCGCCCGCATGGAGGAGTCGTTGCGACTGGCCGTTCCCCGGCTGGGCCGCGTCAACATCCATCTGGAGCCCGACGCCGCGGCATCGGAGAAATAGGAAAACAGTTGTCAACGGGCGCTGTCATTGTCTTTTGAGCGCCGCCTTATGCCGTTCCGCCTCATTTTTCATTATCCACGCTATCACTGCGATTCCAATCACGTTGAAGAAGAAACGCAGCGCCATGAATCTGATTCCGAGCGTCGCGCTTTCAAAGACGAGCAGGGGAATTTTCGTGGTTGACCATGCGCCGACAAAGATGAACACGTTCATCATGCTCGCATTCTTCTTCAGCAGCACGCCGACGACGGGGAAAGCCGCGTAAAGAGGGCCCGCCGCCGCGGAGCCGAGGGCAAAAGCCAGAAGATGTCCTCGCAGGCCGGAGTCGTCGCCCATGAAGCGCATCATGGTTTCCCGGTCTATCCAGACGTCCAGCAGTCCCAGCAGGACAAAGACGGGCGGGAGAAAAGACAGCATCTCCAACAGATTGTCCATTGTAAGGGCCATTGCCTTTCGGCCCGTGGCAGGTTCCGCGACGAGCAGCACCGCGTTCAGCAGGCACAGGCCGAGGAAAACGCGATACCGTTTCATGAGGGCGATCACAGGATGCCTCCCAGCACGAACGAGGAAATGACGGCGTAGACAAACGCCAGGGCGTTGCGCTCGATGGCGAGGCGCTTTCCGAAATAGCTGCTTTCCAGAGGAAGGGTGACGATGCCGACCATCATGAGCGTCGTCAGCAGCATGGCGATTTGCCCGTAACCGGCTCCTGCGGCAAGCAGGGATGCCGCGAGCGGAAAGGCGATGAATCCCGGCATGAGGATAATCGAGCCGAGGACCGCCGCAAGGGCCATGCCCGTCAGGCCGGATTCCTCGCCGAGGATGCGCGATATTGTTGACGGCTCCAGTACCGCCAGGCCGAGGCCGATGAGCAGGATGATGGGAAGGAACTGCGGCAGGAGGTTTTCAAAGGCTTTCCAGCCTTTTTTCAAGGCCGCGACGCTTTTCTTCCTGTCACTTCGCCATGACCATAACAGCAGGATGGCGGTTATTCCATACAGGGCGATAATGGACACAATTGCCCTCCATGTCGGAATACGGACGAATCGCGCGGTTCCAGGTTGTCAGGCCGCGGGCGCCCGCATTTCGGCAGGAACCTGCCTGATGCATGGCCGCGGCGGGGAACAACTCCAACGCCGCCGCCTTTCATCAGTAGTTCCCTTTGTCGATTATTGCTCCGCTTGTTCCGAAGCAGTCGAGTCCGCTACCCGCGCGGGCGCTTCACCTTCGGCTGACAGGGGATTGCCCCGCCCGCACCTGCCCCGGCCTGCGCCGCAACGGCCGCGGCCTTGCCCATGGCCCATTCCCCGGCCTCCGCATTCCATACCTTCATTGCCGCAGCCAGCGCCGCCTTCCCGTTCCTGCCGTCCATTCCGGCCATGGCAGAACCGATGTCCGTGCCGTCCCTGCATTGAATTGCCGTACATGACGTTGCCTCCTTCTATTCTTATGATTCTTCCGGCCGTGAGCGCCATCGCCGCCAGCCGCCTACCCTGTCCTAAAATTCGGCAAAGGGTGGGCGTCGACACGCCCATGCTTTGAGCCGCTTCGTCCTGATTCATGCCCTCGGCGTCCACAAGCCGCATAGCCTCCAGCATGTCCAGACCTATTATGACGTCTTCTCCGCCGCCGTCCGCCTGAATGGCATCCGATTCCCCCCGCTCCTGCCAGGGACGGAATCGGCGGCAAGCCGGCATGCAGCCGATTGTGCGGGCTTTCGTCGGTCGCATGAAGCCTCCTGTCTGCTTTGAGCGCCGTGTTCCGGCGCTTTTGTTTTGAAATATATTTCATATATAGGCTCGGCCCTCATGCCTGTCAAGACAAAAATGAAATATTTTTCATAATAATTTACGGCAGAGAAAGCAGGGCCGCGACAACGGCACCAAAAATGAAAATTGAAACTCAAAACATATTGACATTGGAATTGGATTTCATTATTGTATTCTTGTCAAAACAACCCAAGGAGGCAAACCATGTGCGTCACCCTTATCGGCGGAATGAGCAGGCTCGAAAAGGACTACGTGGCCGCGGCGGCCGACGCGGGCCATTCACTGCGCTTCATCGCGAGGAACGAGCGGAATTTCACGCGGAAAATCGGCAATCCCGATGCGCTGATCGTGTTCACCAACAAGGTTTCCCACGAAGCCAAGCAAAAGGCCGTGCGGGTGGCGCGCGCAAAAAACATTCCCGTGCGCCTTGTGCATTCCTGCGGCGTTTCCTCGCTGCGGGACTGCCTTTGCAAGGCGCAAGGCCGTTGAGAGGCGGATGCGGCATCGCCGCGATACAATACCGGCATTCCCCGAACCAAACAAAGGAGCTTCCATGTCCACAGCTTGCGAACTCACCCATCACTTCAGCCACGACGATCTGCACATCGCCCTTTCAGAGCGCTTTGAGCAGCCGCAGGTCGATGCCCTGATGGAGATGCTGCGCGGGAACCAGACGCGCTGCAGGCGGATTTTCATCGACGTGAGCAAGGTGACCCATCCCCACCCTTCGGCGGTGGCTGCCTTCAAAACCTCCTTGAGCGCGCAATGCGTCGGCCCGGAGCGGGTGTTTTTCAAGGGAAGGCTCGGCTTCGACCTCGCCATCGACGGCAACAGGGTCCTCATCGTCAAAGACGCGAGCCGACAAAAGCTCAACCCGGGCAAGCATGTCTGCAAAGGGAATTGCGCCCGCTGCGCATGCGGGCATCATCATTGAGAGGGATGACCAGTAAACGCAAGGAGAAGTGAAATGAGCAAGGTTCTGATTGTCTATGGCTCAAGCACGGGCAACACGCAAAGCATCGCCGAAAAAGTCGGAGAGCTGATCCGCGCTGCAGGACATGAAGCGAATGTGGTAAATGCCGGGGAAGTGGCCGCGGAAAACCTGACGGACGGCTATGACGCGGCCCTTTTCGGCTGCTCCGCCTGGGGCGAGGAGGAACTGGAGATGCAGGACGACTTCCTGCCCCTGTTCGAGTCGTTCGACAAGGCCGGCCTTTCCGGACGCAAGGTTGCCGCCTTCGCCTCCGGCGACCAGACATACGCGCATTTCTGCGGCGCGGTGGACGCCATTGAGGAGCGCGCCAGGGAACTCGGCGCCACTGTCATGGCCGAGGGCCTCAAGATGGAGGGCGATGCGGCTGCCGACCCCGATGCCGTCGCCTCATTCGCCCAGGCTGTCATCAAGAATCTGTAGCGCCCATTCCGTCAGGATGCGGGATTCTGCACGGCTCTTGCATGCGGGATCCCGCATTACATGTGCGCATTACGCATCATGCGCATACGCTGTCGCCCTGAAGCAGCCGGCATCGCAGCGCGATCACGCATCGGTTTGCCGTGTTCATCGGCAGGGATATTCCCGGCGAGCTTATTTCACCAGATGCTTGAGGTCGCCGTACCCTTCCTTTTCCATGTCCTCCAGGGGAATGAAGCGTAATGCCGCGCTGTTTATGCAGTATCTCAAGCCCCCCTTGTCCATCGGTCCATCGTCGAACACATGGCCCAGATGCGAATCGCCTACGCGGCTGCGAACTTCGGTGCGCACCATGCCGTGGCTTTCGTCCCTGTGCTCTGTCACTACCGCCGGATCGATCGGTCTGGTGAAGCTGGGCCAGCCGCAACCGGACTCGAATTTGTCCGTGGAGGCGAACAGAGGCTCGCCCGTGACCACATCCACATAGATGCCGGATGCCGTAGCGTTCCAGAACTTGCCGGTGAACGCGCGTTCCGTGCCTGATTTCTGCGTGACCTCGTACGCTTCCCGGCTGAGTTTCCGGCGCAGGGCTGCGTCATCGGGTCTGGCATAGCGTGCCGGATCAAGGGCGTTTGACGCCTGCCTCGGCGGCAAATCCTTGAGGCTGTCAAAGCGTATGTGGCAGTAGCCGTCCGGATTTTTTTTCAGATAGCCCTGATGATATTCTTCGGCGGGAAAAAAGGACTTCAGGGGCTGAAGTTCCACGGCCAAGGGCTTGTCATGGGCTTTCTGCACTTCGGCCATGACGGCGGACAGCACGGCCTTGTCCGCCGCATCCGTGTAGTACATGCCTGTGCGGTACTGACTGCCGACATCATTGCCCTGCCTGTTCACGCTCACCGGGTCGATGATCTTGAAAAACTGTGCGGCGAGCGTTCGCAACGGGATCGTATGCGGGTCATAGGCAACGCGCACAGTTTCCGCGTGGCCTGTCCTGCCCGTGCAGACTTCCCGATAGGTGGGATTTTCCCTGATTCCGTTGGCGTAGCCCGCGGTCGTGGAAAGTACGCCCGGTATGCGTGAAAAATACTCCTCCACGCCCCAGAAACACCCGCCTGCGAAATAAATCTCGCGTCTTTCGGTGGCATGGGCCGCCACGGATAACAACAGCATAGCGCAAATCCCTCCCATGACAGCACGGCATGCGCGCATATGTCCTCCTGTTGTCATCTCTCGGAATCGGCATGAAAGCCATGACATATTCCGGACTCTCCGCAACGGACTTGTCGAACAGACATACGTCATTGCCGATCAGTTGTTTCGATTGCATGCCGCATGCGAGCATGGCGGTGTAAAGCAAGGCCTGCCCTCACGGCGGGAACAGGCTTCGAGCCGCTTTCTCCCCCATACACGCGATGAGAGCCGCAGGCAATGCCTGCGCAGTCGTCCCGTAGCAGCCCGCCGGGCTACTTCCCGGGCGTTCCTGCACGTGCTGCCAGGCGCAAAAAGCGTTCCGCCATGAGGTCCGGGGCCATCATGGCCTTGGCATGGACGCTGGTGCTCACCGCGCCGGAGACGTCCAGCGGCCGGCTTGAATTGGCGCTCGCCATTTCACGCTCAACGGCGTCCCGCAGGATTTGAAAGGATTCCTCCACTTCCGGGTAGTCATTGTCCGCCCGCCATGGCAGGCGGAGGTCGCGCGTCCATGAATGCCCCCTGTGGGAAGGGCTTTCCAGCACGTGGAATTCCTTGGGGCGGTATCCCTTGGCGCGTTCAAGAAGGCCGGGATAGCAGTAGTCCTGCCGTTCCTCCTCTGGCTTGGGAATGGTGGATACGATGCTGACCTCGGGCAGGGCAAGGGCCTTTTCGTGCTCCTCAAGATGGGCTGAATAGTGGAGCACGGGGCGCAGGTTTCCGAGCTTTTTGGTGATATGCCATTCAATGCGCATGACACGCTCCTTTATTTGTTGCGAAAGACCTTCACGCCTCGGCGCCCAGATGGATGACCTGTCCGAAAGGCGGGGGCTGGGCGTTGGGGGCGCTGCATACCCAAAGAACGGGGTATGCCGGCGCCTCAGGATAGCGGGAGCATTCCAGGTCAGTGAACCATACCAGGCATGCGGGGCGCAGCCCTGATTCCTCAATATGGCGGCATACAGGACGGTAGTCAGTGCCGCCACCGCCCACAGGCTCAAGACGCACGGGCATGTCCATGCGGGTGAGCGTGAGCGTCTTATGGACTTTCGTATCATGGAAGAGAACGGTCAGGGTGGCGTCAAACGCCCCCAGCACGCTGGACAGCTCGGAGCAGAACATGGCGAGGGTCGGCTCGTCCACGGAACCGGAGCAGTCCACGGCCAGCACGACGCATTCGAGGCAGGCTTCGCGGCGCGACGGAAGATAGATGTCCTGATAGAGGTAGCGGCGGTTGGGGGCGGTCCAGGTGTAATCGCTGCGGGCGCATTCCTCCAGGAACTGGCGGAGCAGCGCGCGCCAGTCCAGGCGTGGCCGCCAGGCACATCTTAACTGCCGCTCAAGCCCGGCCGGCATGCTGCCCATGTTCGCCGCCCTCTGCAACGACTGCGTGACGGCGATGTCCAGCTCCTGTTCCGCCCCCTTGAGGGCGGCGGCGTCGCGGGGGTCGCGCACGGCTGGGTGGTCGCGCACCTCGCCGATGAACGAGATCGCGCCGCCTTTTACTTTCCGCCCGGTTCCGCGCTTGTCGGTGACTTTGTTGCCGGCTGCCTCGTCCTGAAATTCCCGGCCCTTGGCACGTTTTGAGTCAGGGCCGGAACGGGCCGCCCCGGATTCGGGCAGCGGCGCGCCCTTGTCCAGAGGAGCGGCCCCCGCGCCCTCGGCGGAGGCAGCCTCCCGAGCCGCGCGGGCGGAACGTGCGCCCTTGTTCGGGGATTGTTCGGGCAGGGCGGTGAGGGCCGCGTAGATTTCCTCGGCATGTCGGCCGGCATAGGCCGGGTCGTGGACGAATCCCTGCGGGAGGACAAAGCCGGACTCCAGCAGAACCTGGTTGACGGCAAAGTCGCAGGCCCGATTCCAACGCTTCTCATCCCGTCCCTGGCGTCGCAGATGATGGCCAAGAGCCAGATGCAGCACTTCGTGGGCCAGCGCTCCCGTGAGAGCATCGTCCCCGATCGCGGATGCGAATGCGGGATTGAATGCCAGGGTTTTCCCGTCGGTCCAGAGATCGGCGCAGGCGCGGTCGGAACGAAAGCGCAGGCGCAGGGCCAGCGCGCCGAAAAACGGATGCTCCGCCACCAGGTTGGCCCGTGCCCGCGTAAGGGCTTTGCGGGCCGCGTCATCAGGCAAAGGGGAGAAGCGGGCGTCCATGGCAGACAGCTAAAGCAGCACGTCGGCGTTCTGCCGCGCCCAGCGCGTGAATGCCGGGGTATGCACCACCTCGGTATTCTGGCATACGGCGTCGCGCATGAGCAGCACCCCGAATTCGGCGGGCAGGCGCCGAGCGTATTCGGCCAGCGCGTCCATGGTCTCCGCGCCGGCCCGAAGGCTCAACGCCTCGCAGGTGGCATACAGGGCCGCGGGTTCCTCGGGAACGGCAGCGGCCCCGGGGGCGTCAAGAATGGCGTCCACTGTGGGCAGGTCGCGCCAAACGGAGAGAAAACCCATGAATTCCGCTGCCGCACCCGCTCCGACCGCGCCCCGGTAGAGTTCATGCTCCACGTCGGATACCGGCCCGGCATCCAGCATCCGGGAAACGAATTCCCAGGATCTCGGCGAAGCAAACGCCTTGTCCGTAGCTTGAGGGTCAAAATCGTGCAGCAGTTTCGGGCGAAAGCGCAAAAAGGCGCAGACTTCAGGCCGGATGCCAGCGTCTTGAGCCCAGGCAAGCCAGTCATCCAGGCTCGCCTCGAAGTCCAGGTGCACCATTCGGTTGGCCAGCGCAGACGGCATACGATAGGCCACGGCTCTATCTTTTTCCCGGTTGCCGGCCGCCACGATGGCCCACCCGTCAGGCAGCCGGTAATCTCCGATGGCTCGGTCCAAAATGAGCTGGTAGCAGGCGGCCTGCACCAGGGGCGGGGCGGCGTTGAGCTCATCCAGAAACAGGATGCCTCGTTCCGGGGCGGTTTCGTCGGGCAGGAAGGCCGGGGGGCACCAGACAGCGCGACCCTCGTTCAATCGAGGCAGGCCGCGAAGGTCCACAGGGTCCAGCAGCACGGCTCGGATATCGCGCAGGGAGCAGTCCATGTCGGCGGCCACCTGGGCCACTACCTGACTTTTGCCCACGCCGGGCGCGCCCCAGAGGAAAACAGGCTGACGGATGGCAATGAGCGTGCGCAGAGCGCTGGCAACTTGGGAAGGCGTCATGACAATTCCTTGGTCGGAGGGAAAAAGACCGTTTCTTGGTATCATCTATGAAAATGAATGTCAATATCTTATATGGCCAGATCTTTTAGTGGAGCATTGCTGGCTGATCGGGCGAAGATGCTTGCAGACGGCTAAGCGAGACCGGCAGAGTTCTTCTCCTTCGGCCCGACGACTTGAGCAGAGGCCGCGTTTTTTACCTGGCGGCCATCAGAAATGTCGACATGTCCGGAGCCGCACGCCTACAAAAAGGGGAGCCGGAAATCCGACTCCCCTTTCCGGCGAAGCCTTCCAAAAGCAAAGCGCTAAAGGGCGGCCCGCCGCGTCCAGATGTGGCGGCCAACCAGAAGGGCGAAGCCCAGGCCGACGGCCACGTGCATTTTGCCGGAACTGAAAAATCCGGATGCCAGGCAGAGCAGCGAAAGCCCCGTCAGAACCCGCAGCTCAAGCCTGCGAGGAGCAAGGCCCGCGAACGCCGGCTGACGCCCGGCGCGGGGGGCTGCCGGCTTCATTTCTGGGAGCTTCCCTTCAAGCTTCGCGCACAGGCCGGCCATGTCCGCTCCGCGCTTGAGCGTGAGAAGCAGGGATCCACGCCCCTGCCGAACCTCGCTCACGCACGCTTCGGCCGACAAAAGCCTCATGGCGCCCGCGCGTTTTTCCGCATCCAGAAAAGCGGGATGGCGCAGACGCGCGCGGCCTTCGATGGAATGCACGACATAATCCGGCAGCATGGCATACTCCTTTGTTGCGTTTCGGGCGGCGGACACGTTCACGGGCGAGGGCCGCCGCCCCGTTTGACCATACGAGGATAGTGCCGTTTCGCGCAAATTTCAATGACAATGAAAACAGTTTTCCTTTTTTCTTGTCATCCCTTCGGAGACCGCACCAGAGGAACGGTTGGCACGACGCCCGAAGGCAGCGTAAAAATCTAATTTGAAAATAATTTTCTTTTTACTTGACGAAAAGGATTATTGCCCGTACTCTATGCGCCGTAGAGAGAACGGTCCGGGCGGACGGGGCTGCCTCGCGTTTGCCAAGCCAACCGACTGTCCTTTCCGAATAGTCATTTTTTTCAACAGGCTATTGACGCAGCCCTCCGTCGGGCATACATTTGAGACACCTTTCGCCCGAATGGGCGCAAAACCAAATTTGCTTACCAAGGAGGATACCATACCATGAACAACGCTCTCAAATGCGGTCTTTTCCTTCTCGCGGGCATGACCCTGGGCGCCCTCGGCGCCGTCTTCGTCAGCAGGGGCAAGCTCAACATCAAGCCTTTCGCCACCGACCTGATCAGCCGCGGCCTCGACGTCAGAGACGCCGTGATGAGCAAGGTCGAGGAGCTCAAGGAGGACTTCGAGGACATGAGCGTCGAGGCCCGCCAGCAGGCCGAGGAACGGAAGGCGGCCAAGGCCGCCGACTAAACGCCCGCCCCCGCTTCCCCACGATCCGAACGGCCCTGCCCTCCGGCCAAGCGGAGCCGCAGGGCCCTTGCTTTTGCCCTTTCCACTCGCTTTACAGGGACGCTCAATGACTTTCCACATAGTTTCCGAAATCACCGGCATCAACGGACAGAAGGGCGGACGCATGCGCATCCGCGCCGCACGCCCGCTGCCCGCGGCGCTCACGCAGTTCTTCGCCGCACGCCTTGAGGAGACGGCCGGCATCTCCGGCGTGCGCGGCAACCGCCTCTCGGGCAGTTTCCTCTTCTTCTACGCCGACGGCGAAAGCCGCAAGCAGGCGCTTCTGCTTTTCGCCGATGAAAGGAACATGCCGGCCCCCGAAAACCTGCCGGCCGTCCCCCTTGAGGATGAGACGCCCGCGCTCGGCGGCTTTCTGCCCCTTCTGCGCTACCTCTTCCTGCGGCCCTTCCTGCCGCCGCTCCTGCGCATGGTCAACGCCACGGTGAACGCCCTGCCATTCATAGCCAAGGGGCTGGGCGCGCTCGCCCGCGGCCGCCTTTCGGTCGACGTGCTCGACGCCTCGGCCATCGCCGCATCCCTGTGCATGCGCGACTTCCGCACGGTCAGCATGCTGACGCTCCTGCTCGGCCTGGGCGACACCCTGGCCTACTGGACGCGCCGCCATTCGCTCGAATCCCTCACCGAAAGCCTCTCCCTGCATGTGGAGAGCGTGTGGCGCGTGGCCGACGGCGCGGAAGTGGCCACCCCCCTGAACGCGATCAGAAAGGACGACATCGTCGTCGTGCGCGCCGGCACTTCCATCCCGGTCGACGGCATCGTCGTCAGGGGAACCGCCGTCGTGAACCAGGCGTCGATGACGGGCGAACCCATCGGCGTCAAGCGCGAAAAGGGCGGCACGGTCTTCGCCGGAACGACCGTCGAGGAAGGCGAGATCTTCATACGCGTGACCAAGGTCGGCGACGACACGCGCTTCCGCCAGATCGCCGCTTTCATAGAGGAGTCCGAGGCGCTCAAGGCCGGCATACAGGGCAAGAGCGAACGCATGGCCGACATGGCCGTGCCCTTCACCTTCGGCCTCGCGGCCCTCGTGTGGCTCCTCACGCGCGACATAACGCGCGCGGCCTCGGTGCTTCTCGTCGACTATTCCTGCGCGCTCAAGCTGGCCACGCCGCTGGCCGTGCTCGCCACCATGCGCGAGGGCGCCTACAACGGCATGGTCATCAAGGGCGGCCGCTACATCGAGGCATTGAGCGAGGCGGACACCCTGGTCTTCGACAAGACGGGCACCCTGACGAACGCCAGCCCCGTCGTCGCCGAGGTCATCCCCTGCGGCGGCCGCAGCCGCGACGACGTTCTGCGCATCATGGCCTGCCTTGAGGAGCATTTTCCCCACCCCGTCGCCCGAGCCGTGGTCAACAAGGCCGCGCAGAAGAAGCTCATCCACGAGGAGGAGCACGCCCAGGTCGAATACATCGTGGCCCACGGCCTGTGCAGCTCGCTCAACGGCAAGCGCCTGCTCGTCGGCAGCCGGCACTACGTGGAATGCGACGAGGGCATAGACATTTCCCCCCTTGAAGAGCGTATAAACGAACAGGCCGAGCTCGGCCGCTCGCTGCTCTACCTGGCCGAAGACGGCATGATAGCCGGCATGATAGCCATTGAGGATCCCCTGCGGCCCGAGGCGCCGGCCGTCATCCGCGCCATGCGGAATCTCGGCTTCCGTCGCGTTGTCATGCTGACGGGCGACGACGAGCGCACGGCCAGGGCCATAGCGGCTCGCGCCGGCGTAGACGAATACCACGCCCAGATACTGCCAGCGGACAAATCGACCATAGTGCAGCAGATGACCGACCGTGGCTGCAAGGTGCTCATGGTGGGTGACGGCATCAACGACGCCCCGGCCCTCTCCGCAAGCCATGTCGGCGTTGCCATGATCGACGGTACCGACCTCGCACGCGAGGTGGCGAACGTGCTTCTGACAACGCCCGACCTGAACGGCCTCGTCACGGCCCGCAGGCTCGCCGATTCCACCATGCGGCGCATACGCACGAACTTCGCGGCGACGCTCATTCTGAACAGCCTCTTCCTCGCGGGCGGACTTTTCCGCGTCCTCCCGGCGAGCACCTCGGCCGTTCTGCACAATCTCACGACTCTCGGCATTTCGATGAACGCCATGCGCCCCCATCTGCGTCCCCTTCGGCTGCCTTTCTGCAAGGGGCGAGGGGAGGACTGAATCATGGACTTGACACTGCTCAAATACCTGAAGAGCTTTTCCGAGGGGCGCGTGCGCCTGCGCCACCCCGCCCTGCGCGACAAAGCCGTCGCTGACCTGACGCGGGAGCGGATGGCGGCGACCCCGGGCGCGCTCTCTGTCGAATGCAACCCCCTGAGCGGCTCGGTGCTTCTTCTCTACGACCATCACCGCATTTCAAAGGAGCGCCTCATAACCATGGGCACGGCATGGGCACGCTATCTGGACGCCGTCAGGGCCGGTCAGAAAGCGGACCCCCCGAGTTTCGAAGCCTAGCAGACGCATGCACGGGGCGCTGACGCCCCCTGCGGCGGAACCGAACGGGCCCCCAAAAAAACCGTCACACAGGTCAGCCATGGAAACGCAAACGCTCATCGTCATCGCCATAGTCGCCTGCGCGGCATTCTTTTTCGTCAGGCGCATAGTCACCGTGCTGAAGAGCCGCAACAGCACCTCGTGCGGCTGCGGCTGCGGCAAGGACTGCTGCCGGAAATCGCGGGGCTGTCGCTAGGCCTGCAGTCGTCCGGCAAGGAAACCCAGGGCGTCGCCCCCTGAGCCAAGGAGGAAAGGCATGAGTGAGTTCATGGTTCCGTGCCCCTGCGGGGCCTGCCATCCCGAAGGATACGTCTGCGACAAGATACGCG
>JAEEGL011557954.1_pt1 | contig 17668 bp, 16 predicted proteins | sample 9134231 | NCBI WGS metagenome assembly JAEEGL01 (sample SAMN16246548, study PRJNA631951) | gut metagenome | biome: gut microbiome; feature: rumen; material: fiber-attached | host: Bos | place: Iran: Karaj | collected 2018-10 | reverse complement strand
TAGTAGGATCATTACTTGGATTCTTAGTATATAATACCCATCCAGCCAAAGTATTTATGGGTGCTACTGGATCTTTAGCATTAGGAGCATCTCTAGCAGCGATTGCGATTCTAACTAAACACGAACTTTCACTAGCATTAATAGGTGGTGTATTTGTAATTGAAACTTTAAGTTCAATTATTCAATTGACTGCTATTAAAAAGTTTGGTAAGAAAGTATTCTTAATGACACCACTTCATCATCATTTTGAAAAACTTGGATGGGATGAAACTGATATAGTTAAAATGTTTTTAATAGTTGGATTTATGATGGGTATGGTAGCAATTTATTATGGAGTTTGGATGTAGTAATTTATAAAAAGGGGGTTAAATTATTACAAAAACAAATAAATTAATATTTATGATTACAATTATTATTTCAATAATTGGAATTATAATGATATATTCTAGTAGTTATATTTGGGCTAGTTTTAAATATAATAATGAATATAAATATTTAATACAACAATTAATATTCTTTATATTTGGAGTCTTATTAATGATTGTATTTTCAAAAATTGATTATAATATTTACAAAAAATATGCAAATACTTTTTTAGGTATTTGCTTTTTATTGCTTATATTAGTTTTAATTCCTGGAGTAGGTAGTGTAAGAAATGGTAGTAGAAGTTGGTTTGGTTTTCTTGGACTTGGATTTCAACCTAGTGAATTATCTAAAATAGCCCTTATTATTTTTACATCAAAGTATTTATCTAATAATGATAAATTAAAAAGATATACATTTAAATTTATGTTTCCAATTATTATGGTTATTATGTCATTTTTTGTAATAATTCTTCTTGAACCTGATTTTGGAACTTGTATGGTTATCGCTGTTTCTTTAATTGGACTTATATTTATTTGTGGAACAGATATTTCTATATTTATTAAAATTGGAATACTTGGAATTATTGGAATAGCAGTTCTTATTATAATTGCGCCATATAGATTAGATAGAATAACATCATTTATTAATCCTTGGAATGATCCATTGGGAAGTGGATTTCAAATGATACAAAGTTTATACGCAATTGGGCCAGGAGGTATTTTAGGCTTTGGATTTTTAAATTCAAGACAAAAACATTTTTATCTTCCTGAACCTCAAACAGATTTTATTTTTTCTATAATTAGTGAAGAGTTTGGTTTTTTTGGAGTATTGTTAATTATATCTTTATTTATAATTCTTTATTACTTATTAATTAGGGCTGCTATTAATCAAACAGATTTATTTGGTAAGTATTTAATATTTGGTCTTTCATTTTTATTAATATTTCAAACTTTATTAAATTTATGTGTTGTAGTTGGCTTAGTTCCTATAACAGGAGTAACTCTTCCATTTATTAGTTATGGGGGTAGCAGTTTAATCGTTAGTATGATTAGTATAGGAATAATAACTAATGTATCAAATCATAATTAATACATTTACATTATAATGTAAATACATAAATAATATTAGATTAATAGAATGAATGGTTGTATAATATATATAATAGGTAAAAGTAGGTGAATATATGAAAAGAAAAGGTTTTACACTAGTAGAATTACTAGCAGTAATAGCAATACTAGCAATATTAGTTATAATAGCTCTTCCAAATGTAATGAAATTATTTAATAGAGCAAAAGAACAAGCATTTACTACTGAGTTAAAAGAAATATACAAGGTAGCACAACAACAATGGATAGCTGATTCTATGTTTAATACACAAGAGAGAACTTATGCTAAGTGTTCTTCTGAAACATGTGATAATCAGCTTGATATGACCGGAAGAAGTGAACTTGAATATAACATTTCAATTGATAAGAGTGGAAATGTAATTAGTTTTGAAGCAACTGATGGATCATATCAATATTCATATAGTGGAACTGGATTAAAAATTGAGGATATTGGTGATGTTGAACAAATATCAAAAATAACAGATGAGAGCAATATAATTAGCGTTTCATGTAGTGGAGCTACTGGAGGAAGTGGAAATTCTGGTTCAAATGTTACAAATATTGCTACATGCGTGCAAGAAGAATGCACGAAAACAGTAAAAGGAACAGAACTAACAATTGCAGGAGACAACTTCTATGTAGTAAGCAGTAATGATACAGAAACAGTACTTCTTGCAAAATATGATTTAAAAAGTGATGGAGCCGGATCATATGAACAAGATACAAGTGGAACAAATGAAAATATAGCGAAAATGAAATTTGCTAATAGTGGTTATTGGGATGATTGTCAGTCCAATACATTGCGTTGTACAACTTCATCTAGCGGTTTGTTAAGCCCTTATGATAATTCAGCTAATCCGATTGGAACTTCAGGAATGTATGGTAGATATACAGAACCTTATCCATATGTATATGATAGTAATAGTAATTTGTATCAATATGTTGAATCTTATGTTAATAAATTAAGTGGTAGGGTTGGATTATCGATTACTGGTAGATTATTATCATATGAAGAAGCTAATACTTTAAGCGGACTAGAGAGAAAAGATCTTAATAATCATTATTATTGGTTAGGAAATGCTTCTGCGTATGATTCTGTTGCATATGTTGATCAATATAATGGGCAATTAATGGTTAGTGCAATGGGACTACAAGCTTCAGTTAGACCTGTTATAATTGTACCAACTTCATGTTTATAGGAAACATATAATTAAGAAAGTATTTTTATATGATAATATAGACTGTAAATCTATAAAGGTTGTATTTATTATTAATAATCTTAATAATTCAAATTTTAATAATAACTAAAAAAGTATAACACTTTTAAAAAGATATATTTTATGATAGTGTTATCTATAAAAAAGTAATAATTTTAGAGTATAATGGGAGTAACACTCCCATTTATTTGTTATGGAGGAAGTAGTTTAATTGTTAGTATGATTAGTATGGGAATAATACTAAATATTAATTAAAAAATAACATTTTTTTGTTTTACAAATTATATTTTTGATGTATAATAAAAAATTATTGCAAGAGGTATGATTATGGACAAAACATTAGTGCTAATATTTAAGCCAAATTTAGAATCAAAAGAATTAGAAGTTTTAACAGCAGCAATTGCAGATTATTCACAAGAAAAATCAGATTATATAATTTCAACTGGATATTTTTCTGGTTTTGGTGTGAGTGATTTTAATAGAATGCTTTTATATGATAAATCTAATCCTTTCAAACATGAAGCTAATTCTAATAACAACAATAAATTAGATAGACTTGCTTTTAGTAATCGTTATGATGATAATTCTGAACTTGTCTTTATGTTTGAACCTATATATTTAAAATCTATTGCTGATGCATTGGGTATTAGTTTTGAAGAAGCTTGTTTAATTGTTGCTAAAGATTCATTTAAACATAATATATACTTTGATGCTGATTATGGAACTTTAGACAAAAATGCAGTTCATAGTTATAAGACAATGGATAATGATATAAAGGTTGATTAAAACAAAGTTATGGGCATGCTTGAATATAGTCCTTTTGATCCATATGCTTCTGAAGATACTTTAAGACCATTTGAAAATAATAGTAGAGAAAAGGCATTAGAATTAATTGAAGATATTAGAAAGAAAATTGTTGGTCAAGATGAAGCAACTATAACTCTTGTAACAAATATTCTTTATAATCAACAAGTTATAGATGAAGTGTGTTCAGAATATAACTATGATCCATCAGAACTTGATAGTAGAAAAGTTGGAATACTTTTAGATGGTACTACTGGAACTGGAAAGACAGCAATTGAAAAAATGATTGCTAATAAACTTGATTTACCAATTGTTATAGTAAATGCAAATAGTTTTTCTGAAACTGGTTATGTAGGGCCAAGTATAACTGATATATTAAGAAAATTATATTTTGTTTCAAATAGAGAAATTACTAAAGCTGAAAGAGGTATTGTTGTTTTAGATGAAATAGATAAACTTGCCACTAAAGATTATGGCGATGGAAAAGATATGAAAAAGGGTGTTCAAGAAGAATTACTTGGATTTATTAGTGGTGGAGAGTATGATGTTCAATTAGATGAAAGTAGATATAATTCATCTATTATCCATTTTGATACAAGTAAATTAACATTTATTTTAAGTGGTGCATTTACACACCTTAGAGAAAGAAAAATAGATGAGATAGAAAGGCAAAAGAAGAAAACTAGTATAGGATTTGGGATATCAACAGAAGAAGAGGAAACTGTAGATGATAGAACATATACAATTACTGCTCAAGATTATGTAGATGAAGGATTAAATAGAGAATTTTTTGGTAGAATAAAAGTTCTAGCTTGTACTAAAACTTATACTATAGAAGATTTAAAAAATATTTTATTAACTTCTGATATTAGTCCACTTAAAAATTTAAATAAAACTGTTCAAATGTATGGATATAGTGGAATAGTTTATGATGAAGAGTTTGTAGATGAAGTATGTATTCAAGCATATGAAATGCAAACTGGTGCTAGAGCATTACAAACTATTATTTCAGGTATACAAAATAGATTATTAATGGGACTCTTTAATCAAACGTATGATTTAGATAAGCCTATTGAACTTACAACTGGTTTATTACATGAATATAATATGACACTTATAAGACATTATTAAAAAAACACTTAATTTATTAAGTGTTTTTACATTGTTAATTCATTTTGATTACTCTTAACAGTACCATTTATATAATAAAGACATGTTTGTGGATAATAAACTCCATTAATTACATCATAGAAGCCACCATTTTCAACTTGAAATCCATATAGATGCAATGTTCCTTCAACTTGAACAAATTGTATTCCCTTATCTAATGTTACTAGAGATACATCATCAATATGTTCAAACTCTCTATTGATTACATTTCTTTGTCCAAGTACATCTTTAGTATATAATTTTTTAGTTTTTACAAACATTTCATGAGTATATTGAATATCCATAATAACCCCCTTCAAATAACAATGAATATTCTAGCATATTTTGTATAAAAGTAAAGCATTACTTGATTATTTATTCAAAATATAGTATTATATTAGTCCATCAAAGGGGTATAGTGAATTAAAAGGGGGAAAAGTATAATGGATAATATTTTAGAAAAAATAAATAATATTGAAGATCCTGAATTAAGAGAATTTGTTTTAAATCTTCTTCATGAAAGAAATCAATTATTATCTGATGTAAAAAAAGATACTTTAACTGGTTTATATAATAGAAGAATTCTAGAACATGTTGGTGATTATTCTGTTGTAATGATGTGCGATGTTGATAATTTTAAATGCATAAATGATACATTTGGACATGATAAAGGTGATGAAGTATTAAAAGGTGTTGCTAATGTTTTGTCTTCAAGTGTTAGAAGAGATGATGTGGTTTGTAGATATGGTGGAGATGAATTTATTATTATATTTAATCACTGTACAACACAGCTTGTCATAAATAGAGTTAAAACTATTCAAGCTAAACTATATAATCAAACTGATTTACATATAACATTATCAGTAGGTATATCTGAATATGAAGATAAAAAAACTTTAGAAGAAACCATTTCACAAGCTGATGAAGCGTTATATGTTTCTAAAAGTAATGGTAAAAATAATATTACATTACATTCTAAAAAAGATTGTATATTGTTATCAAGAAAAGAAAATTAATTTTCTTTTTTTTTATAAAAAAAAGAAGTGTTTTAAAAATAATTTGCATAATAATATAATATATGGTTAAGTTAAAATATGAAACTTGACAAAATTAATTTTACTCTTTATCATTATTTAATGTGGAAGAGATTTTAGGAGAAAAGTGAATATATGAAAAATCTTGTTATTGTAGAAAGCCCAAGTAAAAGTAAAACAATTGAAAAATACTTAGGTTCTAATTATAAAGTATTATCATCTAAGGGACATATAAGAGATTTATCTACTACAGGTAAATATGGTCTTGGTGTTGATCTTGAAGATAACTTTAAACCTAGTTATATATTAATGAAAGGTAAAAGTAAATTAGTAAGTGATCTTAAAAAAGAGAGTAAAGAGGCAGATAATGTTATTCTTGCTACCGACCCTGATAGAGAAGGAGAAGCAATTAGTTGGCATTTAAAAGAAACTCTTGGACTTAAAGATGATAACTATGGAAGAGTAGTATTTAATGAAATAACTGAAAATGCTATTAAAGAAGCATTTAAGAGTCCTAGAAAGATTGATATGGATTTAGTTCATTCTCAGGAATCTAGACGTATTTTAGATAGAATAATAGGATTTAGATTAAGTAAATTAATGCAATCTAAAACAGATGGTAAAAGTGCTGGTAGAGTTCAAAGTGTTGCATTAAAGTTAATAGTAGATAGAGAAAGAGAAATTGAAGCATTTATTCCTGAAGAATATTATACTATTACTGCTGATTTTAAAGATTTTAAAGCAGAACTTAAAAAGTATAAAGATGTAGATATTGAAATTAAGACTAAAGTAGAAGCAGACGAAATTATATCTAAATTATCTAATGCATTTAATATTCAAAGTGTAGATACTAAACTTAAAAATAAACAAAGCAAATTACCATTTACAACAAGTACTCTTACTCAAATGGCTTCAAATAGACTAGGATATCCTGCATCTAAAACAATGTCTATTGCTCAAAGATTATATGAAGGAGTTAATATTGGTAGTGAAACAGTTGGTTTGATTTCATATATGAGAACTGATTCAATTAGACTTTCTGATGTGTTTGTAAATGATACTAAAAAATATATTGCTGCTAATTATGGAAAAGAATATGTTGGATATACAAAAACTGCTAAAAAGAATGATAATGTACAAGATGCTCATGAAGCAATTAGACCAACTAGCATTTTAAGAACTCCAAGTAGTATTAAAATGTATTTAAAACCTGAAGAATATAAACTATATAATCTTATATATATTAGAACACTAGCTTCTCTAATGGCTGATGCTAAAGTTGAAGCTACAAGTGTTGATTTAGAAAATAGAGATTATATTTTTAGAGCAACTGGTCAAGTATATGTATTTGATGGTTATTTAAAAGTATATAAAGATTATGAAGAGATTGAAGATGCAATATTACCTGATTTTGCAAATTATAAATCTAAAGTAATAGTATGTAGTAAAATTGAATCTCATCAACATTATACAGAACCAAAACCTAGATATACTGAAGCTAAATTAATTGCTGAAATGGAAAAACTTGGAATTGGTAGACCAAGTACATATGCTAAGATAATTAGTGTATTAAAAGAAAGAAAATATGTAACTATTAAAGATAAGAAGTTCTATCCAACACAAGTTGGTATAAAAGTTACAGATAAATTGCAAGAATTTTTCTCATCTATAATTAATGTTAATTATACTTCTGAAATGGAAAGTGAACTTGATGAAGTGGCTGATGGTAAAATGATCTGGTATAACATATTAGATAGATTTTATAAAGATTTTGAACCATTATTAAAAGTTGCATTTAAAGAGATGAGCAAAGATGCTCCAGAGGAAACTGGCGAAACATGTCCTGAATGTGGAAAACCACTTGTAATTAGAAATGGTAAATTTGGTAAATTTACAGCATGTTCTGCATATCCAGAATGTAAATATATTAAAAAAGAAGAAAAACAAATTATAGAGATATGTGATTGCCCTAAATGTGGACATAAGATTATTGAGAAGAAATCTAAAAGAGGTAAAGTATTCTATGGATGTAATAATTATCCTAAATGTGATTATGCTCTTTGGGATAAACCTACTGGTGAGTTATGTGATAAATGTGGTGGACTAATGGTTGAGAAAAAAGACAAGATTTGTTGTAATGAATGTGGTCTTGAAAAATAGCATAAAATTGACTTTTATGCTTTTTTTTGTTATAATATGCACGTTTTTAAAAAAGGGGAATAAATTATGTTTAAAAAAGAAATTATTGAGTTTTTTAAAAGACATAATCTATATGATGAAGAGATGTTTAATTATATAGTGGCAAATTGTGATGAAGTTGATTATTATGATAAAGATGTTAATTTTATGATTTCATGTAATCCTAAAGTAAATCGATATACTAAGAAAATAGAAGGATTTAATTTGATCATCCCATATTGTTTTGATGAATTATCTACACTTGCTGCTGTGCATGAAATAGCGCATGCTATATATTGGTATAAGAAAATGGGAACTAAATATAATGAATTAGAAGTAGAGTTATTTCCAATGATTGTTGAAAGATTATATTTCGAGGAACATAGAACTCCAGCATTAGAGAAATATGAGGAATTTTTAGATGGCACTATAGATTCAACATCAGCTGAGAGATATAGATTTGCACTTGAAAATAGAGATGACTTACTTGAAAAAGATATTTCTGATTTTAAATCATTGGATAGAACTATAAGAATAAGATCCTTTCTATGGAAATTACAAAATAGGTAAAAATGTTGTTTTTACCTATTTTTTTATTAAAAAACTGCCAAAACACTTGCTTTTTCCTCTGGTTATGCTACAATTAATATGTAAGCATCGTATGCAAAAAATGATGCTAAAAAATATGGGAGGTAATTTACGATGAGTAAAACTGAATTAGTAGAATTCGTTGCTGCTAAAGCCGGATTAACTAAAGCTGATGCAGGAAGAGCACTAGATGCTGTTTTAGAAGGAGTTACAACTGGACTTAAAAAAGAAAAGAAAGTTGCATTAGTTGGATTTGGAACATTCACAGTTAAGAAAACTGCTGCTAGAAATGGAATCAATCCATTAACTAAAAAAGCTATGAAAATTCCTGCAAAGAATGTTGCTAGATTTAAAGCTGGAAGTAAATTAAAAGACGCTTTAAATTAATAAAAAGCCTATAAGGCTTTTTTTTAATGACATTTTTTTTATTTTGTGGTAACATTATAATTATGAAAGAAATAATAAAATTGTTGAATGAAAATGGCTATGAAGCCTACGTTGTAGGGGGATTTGTAAGAGATTACATGCTTGGTGTTTCTTCAAAAGATATTGATATTTGCACGAATGCTAGTATTGATGAAATAATAAGGATATTTAAAGGAAGGGGAAAAGCATTCAAACAGTATTTTGCATATCATATTGATGAAGATGGTTTTTCATATGATATTACAACATATCGTAAAGAACTTAAATATAAGAGAAATAAACCTGTTGAAATTGAAAAAGCAAAAGATTTTGGTACAGACTTATTAAGAAGAGATTTTACTATTAATACTTTTGCAATTGATAATCAAGGTTTATTTGTTGATATGCTTGGTGCTAGAAAAGACTTTGATAATAGACTTATTAAAGTAGTAGGGGATACTAATAAAAAACTTACTGATGATAAGACACGTATTGTTAGAGCAATTAGATTTGCTTGTACTCTTGATTTTGATTTAGATCCTGCTATTATTGAATTCATTGCAAATAAAAAAGGTCATTTATTAAATGAAGTTACTAAAGAATTTAAAAGAAGTGAACTTGATAAGATATTTGAAAGTGATGGAATTGATAAATTCTTTTATATAGTTAAGAGATATAATTTAGCTAAGTATTTTAATATTAAATTTAATAAAGTTGTTAAAACATATAATAAATATGGCGTTTGGGCACAAATTGAAGCAGAATTACCATTCTCAGCAAATGAAAAAAATATTATTTCTTCAATTAGAACTTTAGTAGATAAAAAAGATATTAAGATGTCTGATTTAATGCTATATTCTAAAGATATTATTTATAATGCAGCTAGTATATTAAATTTAGAGAAAAAGATTAGAGTTTTTTATGAACTTTTGGATTTACATAGTATAATAGATATTGATATTGATCCAAATACTTTATTTAAATATGTTAGACCAGAAGATATTAAAAGAGTATATAGATTAGTGGAAAAAAGTATAATGGAAGGGTATTTATTAAACAAAAAATCTGATATTGAAGAATTTATAAGGAATTTATAATATGAATGAGATTAGAAAAGTTTTTGAAACAAAAGATTTTGTAATAAATACTAATATAGTAAAAGGAATTAGTTCTATTGATATTACATTAGATGAATTTTTATTGATACTATATTTTATTAATGTTTCTTATTCTTTAAATACTGAAGATATAAAAGAGAAACTTGGTTTTGATGAGGAAAAAGTAGTTAATACTTTTAGTAGTTTACTTAATAAGAAATATATTGAAATGGTAGTCGACAATAAAAATGGTGAAGTAATTGAAAGAATTAAATTAGATGCTTTTTATGATAGACTTGCTTTTAATAAAAAGGAAAATAAAACCGATAGTGACTTATATGGTTTCTTTGAACGCGAACTTGGAAGAACACTATCTTCTTTTGAATATGAACTAATAAATAAATGGTTAGAAAATGGTAATAGTGAAGAGACTATTAAAAACGCATTAAAAGAAGCAATTTTAAATAATGTGAGGAGTTTTAAGTATATTGATAAAATTCTTTATGATTGGTCTAAAAATGGCTCTAAACAACGTATGAATGATGAAGATAAAAAAGAAAAGATGTTTGAATATGATTGGTTAGATGATAATGAATAAAGAATTAATATCAACTGAGTTAGATAGATTATTTGAAAATCCTAAGTGTGAACTTGAATATAATAAAGATTACGAATTATTACTTGCTGTTATGTTATCAGCTCAAACAACAGATAAAAGAGTAAATATGGTTACTCGTGAATTATTTAGTAAATATGACACATTAGATAAATTAAAAACATTAAGTGTTAATGAAATAGCTAATTATATTAAAAGTATTGGATTTGTTAATAATAAATCTAAAAACTTTAAAGCTATAGTTGAAGAAATATCTAAAATTGGATATGTTCCTCAAGATAGAGAATTTTTAGAAAGTTTACCTGGAGTAGGTAGAAAAACAGCTAGTGTTGTACTTGCACATTTATTTGATGAACCATCTTTTGCTGTTGATACTCATGTATATAGAGTTTCTAAAAGACTAGGTATTACTAAGTCAAAAGATGATGTACTAGTAACCGAAAAGAAATTAAAAAAATATTTTGATAAAGAATCATGGAATAGAATAAATTCACAATTAGTATTATTTGGTAGATATGTTTGTACTAGTCAGAAACCTAATTGTGATAATTGTAGATTAAAAAGTATTTGCAAAGAAAAAAGGTAATTATTAAATTACCTTTTTTTATTCTACAGTAACTGTTTGTATTACTGTTTTTGTTATTGAAGTTCCAAGATAACTAAATGAAACTGTATATTTAACTGTATAAGTTCCAGCACTTTGAGTTATTTCATTTGGTGTTAAATTACCAGAACCACCTTCTTTTGATATTGAAGATGTTATAATACTTAAATTTTGACAATTAGATTTTATATCTGTTGAGTTATACATTATTGAACTTATATTTGATGTATTTAATTCTTTAAATGAATCACCAACATGTAATGTTTGAGTAAGTCCATTTACATTAACTGTAATATCGCTTTCATTTAGTTCACCTTGTGAAACTGTAAATACTATTTTATATCCATTTGATGCATTAGATTTGAATACTGAATAAGCACTCTTAATTATTACACCATCATAGATTCCAGAATAATTAGCTAAATCAATTGTATATTCAGTATCTTTTGTCCATCCAACATATGTAGAACTAGATCCTTGTGTTAAATAAATTGCAAATCCAAATTCACCAATTTTAGATCTATTATAACTTAATCTTTTCTTTAAATATTTATCTGTTTCAATTTTCCAATTTGTTTTAAACCAATTAGTTAAGTATTCGTTATCTATAGCACTTGGAGTTCCAGGAGAAGTCCATGAAAGATTAATCTTATTATTATCGATTGAATATGTAGCACTAATTGGATCTGTTAATTTTTCATATCTAGTTGATGTTTCACTAGGTCCAGTATTACCTACAAATAAGAATGTTCCAACCATATCACTTGGTGTATATGCACTTGGTGACATAGCAGGTATTGTTTCAAGTTCTACTTTAGCTGAGCTAATTCCACCTGGATTTTTAAATCTAGCATTTTTTTCATAAATCTTATTAGCTAGAGCAGCTTGTATTTTAAGTCTTTCTGTACTTGCATGACCGTTCTTTAAGTACCAACCTTTTTTAACATTTTCTTTAGATAAGCCATCTGTATAACCATACCATATTGCCATAGCATAATCACTAGTAAAGCTTGATGTCCATGAATCTGGAATAACAGAACTTGTTAAACCATATTTTCTTAAAATACTTGTATCATATGAAGTAGTACCTGTCTTAGTAGCTACGCTTGTTCCTGATACTCTAACTTTTGATGTAGTAGCACTTGTTAAGATATTTGCTATTATGTATGCAGTTTGTGGTTTCATAACTTGTTCTGTTTTAATAACAGGTTTTATTTCTTCTTCTGTTTCTCTATAAATAATCTTTCTATATGAGTGAGGTGTAACTCTAACACCATTGTTACCAAAAGCAGAGTAGGCACTAGCAAGTTGAACTGGGCTAACACCATTAAATGCTCCGATTGCATATGAATCTGGTAACACTTCTTCTTTGAATTCAACTCCTAATTTAGCAGCAAATTCTTTCTTTTGTTCATTAGTAGTTAATCTAAATGCTTGAAGAGCACAAGTATTAATTGAGTTCTTTAAGCAATCTCTCATTGTCATAAATCCTTTATATGAACCATTGAAGTTTCTCATAGCTCCACCACCATAAGGTGTCTTATCATCTATAAATGGTCCATATGTACTTAAATTTGCATATTCAATTGCTGGTCCATAATCAATAATTGGTTTAGCTGTTGATCCAGGCATTCTCTTTGTTTGACCACTAAATGTAGCAACATTTAATGTCATAGCACCAGTTTTATTTCTACCAGCACCAACTGCCATTATTTCACCATTTTTATTATTAATAAGACCAATACCAACTTCAATCTTACTATCTTTAAATTTATATGTTTTATAGAAATTATTAATAATATCTTGTTTTTGTTTATTCATTGTAGTGTAAATGTCCATTGGAACATCATATGGATTGTTACCAGTATTATCAATTATTTCTTGAACAACTGTATCTATAAATCCTTGATATTCATTTACACTAGATTTTCCAGTACTTAATATTGTTTTTACTTCAACACTTTTAGCGGCTTCATATTCTGTTTCTGTAATATAACCATGTCTAAGCATTAAATAAAGAACTGTATTTTTTCTATCATTAGCATCGTTTGGATTTACATATGGGTTATATCCGTTTGGGGACTGGAACATTCCAGCAAGTTGAGCAGCTTCAACAAGATTTAAATCTTTTACATCTTTACCAAAGTAATAATGACTTGCTTGTTGAACACCATATATGTTTCCACCCATACATGGGTTATTTACATAATACTCTATGATTTCTTCTTTAGTTAAATTTCTTTCTATTTTGAATACTGCCATATAGATATCAGTAAATTTTCTAACAATACCTGCAAAACCTTCTGAATTAGTATCAGTAAATGCTAGTTTTGAAAGTTGCATTGTTAGAGTAGAGGCACCTCCACCACCACGGCCCATTACTTGACTAATAGAAGCTTTAATAAATCTTGGAGCATCAAATCCATTATGTTGAAAGAATCTTGAGTCTTCTGTTGCAATAATAGCATCTATTAGTACTTGAGGTAGATCATCATAAGTAATCTTTTCTCTTTGTTCTGTACCAAGTGTTGCGATTAATAGTCCTTTTGAATCAAATACTCTAGATGGTTCTTTTTCAAACATCTTATCAATGTCATACTCAGGAGCACTCTTAACTATATAGTAACAAAATCCTATACCAGCAACAAAAACTCCAATTGCCATCATAACCATAAGAACTAATAACCAATAAAAGAATCTAAATCTTCTTCTATGTCTTTTTTCTTTAGTCTTAGATTTCTTTATTTTTTTAAGTTCTGTTTTTTCTTTTTTCTTTTCATTATCCTTTTTAACTTTTTTAAAATTTATCTTTTTCATATTTCTCCCTTAAAATAGGCTTCATCAACAGTATCCAAATATTTAAGTCTTGGTAAATAACTCTCTTTAATCTTATAACCTTTGTTTACCAAATATTCAAATTCTATTGATTTTCTATCATAATTATTAATATATTCTATAATATCTTCTCCTTTAAGTAAGAAGAATTCATTATTCATATAAATAATTAAGAAAACTATTCCTTTTTGTAATATTACTTTTTTGATATGTTCTAATTGATGCTCTTTTATATTAGAAAGTGGAAAAGATGTTTTACTATGACATTCTTTAGCATCAAATTCTATATATTTTCCTTTATATATTCCATTATAATCAAGAGTTGATATACTAGAATATACAGCTTTATCAATTAGATGTGATTTATTAGTTGGATAACTTACATTTAAAACCTTAATTGGAGTAGGTTTCTTATATATAAGACAATAATCAATACTATTATAATAAGTATTTGAATCATTAATTATATTTTCAAGAAACATACCTCTGTTTTTATATGAAGCATTCTTCATCAAATCACCAAAACTATTATACTACATTTATATATGTTTTTCCAATTAAACATATTTTTTTGTTGTAAAGTTATTTAAATTTATTTTTATTTATGATATTATTAAATAGAAAGTAGAGGTAATTATGAAAAAGACTTTTAAAATAGTATTATTAATCATATCAATCTTTATGTTTATAAATATAGTAAATGCTGATGCTTCTGATTGTGATGGACTTACAAGCGCAAAAGCTAAAGAAGCATGTAAGCAGATTGATAAATTATGTGAAACAGAAAATGGTGGGAACTTAACTGGTTGCAAATATAATGAAAATGAAGATAAATACAATAAAATAAAACAATATTCTGTTTGTTATGGATTTAATTGTATGACAGTTAAAGATGTAAAGCTATCTAGAGGATATATGGCTGCTGATAAAGATGGTAAAGTATATTTTGCTGGATGTTACAAGGTGCAATATGAGGGTAATTCCAATGCTGGTGGTGATAGAACAAAAAGATTTGGTCCAAGTACTTATTATGCTTTTAAAATATTAGAACCACCTTATTGTTATGATATTCCAAAAGGAAATGATGGCACTGCCTATGCAATGGTTCCACCTGAAAATATAGCTGGTTATAATGGAAGAAATGCTGTTGGTGGCGGGGATCGTATGACTTTTAAAGGATGGAAAGCTGTTGATGGAGGTGAGTGTCCATTAGTTTTTGGGCTTACAGGAAATGCAAGGGGATTTACATCTGATAAAAATAAATTTGTTTTTGCTGATGATGAATCTGATTTAGATCTTGATATGAAATCATCTTGGTTTGCATTTTGGACATGGGGTTCTAGAGAATACTATGTAACTAATGCAGGTTGTACAGTTCAAGATGAAGCTGGAATGCGTGAAGCTGTAAAATGTTATGATGATGCAATTAAGGCAATAACATCAAAACCTTGTCCTGCTGATATATCAAATTATGATGTTTTCAAAGCTGAACTTGAAGGATTAGCAAAGAAATGTGACAATAAATTTTCAGTATTTTACTCATATGATTTATTAAAATCTAATGCTGAAACATTCAAATCAACATTAACACAAGCTGTTAATGCTAAATTAAATTCATGTCAATTTGGAAATTGTAATTTAACTGCAACTGAACAAAAAGCATTAGATGAAAAAATAGCAGCATCTCAATATAAAAACGGATGTGCTTCATTGACAGGTACTGCATATGATGCATGTTATAATTATATGATGGGTTTATATGAATCATCTGGTTTAAGTGCTGATAAAATAAAATGTTTAAAAGAATCTCAAAAGAAAAGAGATGAAGCACAACAACAACTTGAACAAATAGTTGAACAAGAACAAGAACAACATGTTCAAGAGGAACTAGATGAAAATAGACAGAGAAGATCCGGATTAATTAATGGATATATTCCACAACTTCCTGATATGCCTGAAGTGCCAGGGCCTACAACATGTTCAAATCTTTTAGGACCTAATTTAGTTAAAGTAGTTAAAGCTGCCATTAGAATTATTCAAATAGTTGGTGCAATTATTGCAATTGTTAAAGGTATGATGATATTAATACCACCAATTCTTTCTAAAGATTCTGATGCACTTAAAAAAGCTAGTTCAACATTAGTAACTATGGCAATTATTCTTGTAGTTATATTCTTATTCCCAACTATATTAAGGGTAATTGGTAGTGTACTAGGATTTGATTTATCTTGTATTTAATATAAAAACATGCTACAATATGCATGTTTTTTAATTGCAAGGGTGATTATTATGAAAAAATATTTATTATATACTTTGATTGTTATTTTTGTATTTTTTATATGTATTAATTATGTAAATGCTAGTAGTTTAATAAATATATTAGAAGCTCCTAGTGTTCCAAATATTGAAGGTGTAAGCGGTGTTAAAACATGTTCTCAACTTTTAGGAGCTAATCTTGTAAAAGTAGTTCATGCTTCAGTTAGAATTATTCAAATAGCTGGTGCTATAATAACTATAGTAAAAGGAATGATGATATTAATACCACCAATTATATCTAAAGATGCATCTGCTTTAAATAAAGCTGCATCAACATTGGTAACTATGTCTATAATACTTGCAATTATATTTTTATTCCCAACAATATTAAGAGTGATTGGCAAAATAGTAGATTTTGATATATCTTGTATTTTTTAATCAAAATCTCTTTTTTTTTGCTTAAAATTATGCTAAAATAAATTGGCTTTAAGAAAAAAGACATGTTTGTTGATTTAATATTCTAGTGCTTAAATGAATTTTAAGTGAATATTAATTTAAAGACAAACAGAAGAATTAACGAAAGGAGAGAGAAAATATGGCAGTAATTGCAAAAAGTTATTTATTAGAAGCTGGTGTACATTTTGGACACCAAGCTAAAAGATGGAATCCTAAGATGAAGGAATACATTTTTACTACAAGAGATGACATTCACATTATTGATTTACAAAAAACTGTTGAAAAAATCGAAGAAGCTTATGCCGAACTTCTTAAAGCATGTGAAAATGGTGGTAAGGTTCTATTTGTTGGTACTAAGAAACAAGCTAAAGAAGCTAGTATCGAAGAAGCAACAAGATGTAATAGTTTTTATGTAACTGAAAGATGGCTAGGAGGTACTTTAACTAACTTTAGAACTATTAGAGAAAGAGTTAAAAGACTTGAAGCTATCGAAAAAATGGAAGCAGATGGTAAGTTTGAATTACTACCTAAAAAAGAAGTTGCTAAGATTCAAAAAGAATATGAAAGATTAAATAAACTTCTTTGTGGTATTAGAGGTATGGATAAATTACCAAAAGCTATAATTGTAGTAGATCCAAGAGTAGAATTAAATGCTATTAGAGAAGCTAGAAGATTACATATTCCAGTATTTGGTATTGTAGATACTAACTGTGATCCTGATGATGTAGACTTCCCAATTCCTGCAAACGATGACGCTGTTAGAAGTGTTAAAGTTGTTTTAGGTGTTTTAGCTAATGCTGTTTGTGAAGCTAATGGTCTTCCAACTGTTGATTATGTAACTGAAGATGAAAGTTCTATGAAAGAACAAAAGAATATTAAAGTTGAAACTAAAGTAGTAGAACTTGATGACTTTACTGAAGAAGAAAAGCCAGCTAAAAAAGCTAAGAAAGAAACAGT
>JAEEGL011484103.1_pt1 | contig 17668 bp, 14 predicted proteins | sample 9134231 | NCBI WGS metagenome assembly JAEEGL01 (sample SAMN16246548, study PRJNA631951) | gut metagenome | biome: gut microbiome; feature: rumen; material: fiber-attached | host: Bos | place: Iran: Karaj | collected 2018-10 | reverse complement strand
GTGGTGGCTATCGAAAGCAACTCCACTGAAACCTATGAAACCTTAGTGACCAAAAAGATTGATCTTACAAACAAGATAACAGGATTGAACTCTGAAATCTTAAAGTATAAGGAATATCTAACGGATCTAAGTGATGAAAGAGCAACCACAGCAGAAATGGCTATAGTTGAAAACGAAATAAATGACATCGTTAATAAGATCAATAATGTCGAGGCTACTCTCAGAGAAATGCTGGATGCCTTTAATGATTACAAGCTGGGTACAGAGGATATAGTAATAGGAAAGGTAAAATATAATTCACCTTCTATTTTCTCCTTTGCTTTTATAAAGAGAATGATAAAGTTTTCTATTCCGGTTTATCTTTTGATGTTTGCGATTTTTGGAATTAACATGATGGCGAATCAGATAAAGATTATTAAAAGAAGGAATATTGATACTAAAATAATCTAGTACAATGATAATAGATTTGGTAGAAATATCAGATCTATTCTAACAATCATAGACTCATAAATAAAGAATTTATTTTAGGGAAGCCAAAATAATACAAGACTTGTTGCTGAGATAGAAGTATTAAGACTATAAAAATACAGTAATCAGGAGCAGGCAGTGAAAGAATAAACTAAATATTTACAAGATGAATCATAGAGATGGGAAGCCAGATATATTAAAGGACTCACTGAGAATGTTTAGATCGTTTGTGAATCTGTATATTCGTTAATAAAAGAACAAGTCAAAAAAATAAAGGCTTATAGGAGAAACGGAAAAGAAAAAACATCTACTATATTAAATATACAAATTCTTGGAATGATATAGTTATTGGAAAGGGTGGATATTGATTAACTCTACAGTAAATGAGTCTTCTATAGTTAATTATTGTATTTTGGTATCAAACAGCTTTGAAAACAATATTGAAGAATATAATATTGTTTTATGAGAATTGTGAAGATATCTATGGTGAGGTACTTTAATCCAAAAGGTATCATATTTTGGAAACTTTTTAGTTGGGATTTCTGTATAAAAACAACTAATATGGAATAAAAGATTTGTTCAATTATATATAGTTAATATATAAAAAAGAGGAATTGTAATGAAAAAAATTAATAGTATACCATTTTCGCCTCCTGACATTTCAGATTTGGAAATCCAATATGTAACAGAGACGATGAGATCCGGATGGATCACAACTGGAGTTCAAACAAAGGAACTAGAAAAAAAACTTGGTACTTGGGTTGGCACAAATAATATGATTTGTTTAAATAGCCAAACTGCAGCAGCGGAAAACTGTTTGCGAATACTGGGTATCGGAAAAGGTGATGAGGTTATTACTTGTGCATATACATATACAGCATCGGCATCTGTGGTGATTCACGTCGGAGCATCTCTTAAACTGGTGGATTGTACTATGAAATCTGATACTTTAGAGATGGATTACGATTTGTTGGAAAAGCTTATTACAGAGAAAACGAAAGCAATCATTCCTGTGGATATTGGTGGAATACCATGTAACTATGAGCGGATTTATGAAATTGTTGAAAGAAAAAAAAGTCTTTTTCATCCAGCGAATAAGATTCAAGAGGCTATTGGCCATGTGATAGTAGTGGCAGATTCGGCACACGCAGTTGGAGCATCTTATCATGGAAAGATGGCTGGTGCAGTTGCTGACTTTACAAATTTTAGTTTTCATGCGGTGAAGAATTTCACGACGGCAGAAGGCGGAGCAATGACGTGGAAGTCGATTTCAGGAATCGATGATAATGAAATATATCACCAAGCGCAATTGCTTTCGCTACATGGGCAAAGTAAAGATGCCTTTGCTAAAAATTCACTTGGTTCATGGGAATATGATATTGTTGGACCTTGGTATAAGTGTAATATGACCGATATTGCAGCGGCTATGGGTTTAGCGCAGTTTGAACGATATCCAGGATTGCTCGCAAGAAGAAAAGAAATAATAGAAAAATATGATGCGGCATTCAAAACAACTGGAATTGAAATGCTAAGTCACTACACTGATGACTATACCAGTAGTGGTCATCTTTATATTACCAGACTGTTCAAAAAACAAGGCACACCAATTAGTGATACTGAGAGAAGAGAGATCATTTTAAAAATGGCAAAGCATGGTATAGCAACCAATGTTCATTATAAACCACTTCCACTTCATACGGCTTATAAAAACATGGGATTTAACGCAATAGATTATCCATGTAGCATTGCACGCTATGAAAATGAAATAACTCTTCCATTACATACAAAGTTAACGAATGAGGATGTCGATTATATAATAGAAAACTACATTCAAATTGTAAATGAATACAGATAAAAATGGAGAAAAAATGTATCAGCATTGTATTAAAAGAATACTAGATTTATTTATAGGGATAATATTTCTACCCATTTTACTGATAGTAATTATTATTGTTGCATGTATTATCTATTTGGATGATAAAGGTCCGGTTTTTTATAATGCTGAGCGTCTTGGATTAAATGGTAAGCCGTTCAAAATGTATAAATTTAGATCAATGAAAGTAAATGCACCTGATATAAGAAATGCAGATGGATCTACATATAATAGTGAAAACGATCCGAGAGTTACAAGGGTAGGGAATTTCTTGAGGAGAAGTAGTATAGATGAATTCCCGCAATTAATTAATGTGGTTTTGGGACAGATGAGCTTTATTGGACCGCGTCCTGATCCATTAAGTGATCTAAAAATCTATACAGAGGAGCAAAGGACTAAACTCAACGTGCGTCCCGGAATTACAGGGTATAATCAAGCATATTATCGGAATTCTGTCTCACAAGATGAAAAATTTGAACATGATGTTTATTATTCTAAAAATCTTTCATTTCTGCTTGATGTTAAAATTTTTATGAAAACGCTAATAACTGTATTTGGTCATAACAATATATATAATAATGTATCTGCACCTAGTGAAGAAATTCAAAAGGAAATAGATTTGTTGAAGAAGCGTAAAGAAAAATGAAAAAGAGATTAATGATATTAGGAGCAAGTATTTTACAGCTTCCTGCAATAATAAAAGCGAAAGAGATGGGGTTAGATGTTGTTGCCGTGGATATAAATCCCAATGCTGTTGGATTTAAGGAAAAAGGTATTATTAAAGAGGTAATAAGTACAATTGACATTCCCAAAGTTATAGACGCGGCTAAACGAAATAACATTGATGGGATAATGACTCTTGCTTCTGATATGCCTATGCGTTCTGTTGCTGCGGTTGCTAATGAGTTGGGGTTAGTGGGGATAAGTGATGAAACGGCAATAAAGGCTACAAATAAAGCGGAAATGCGTAAAGCATTAGCTAAAAATAATGTTCCGATTCCTAAATATTATAAAGTATCTAATCAGGATGAATATAATAAGGCTATTGGGAGGTTTACAGGTCCATATATAGTAAAGCCTGCTGATAATTCAGGAAGTCGAGGCATATATAAAGTTGCAGATATTACTGATCTAAAGATTATACAGGAAGCATATAATTACAGTAAAGAATCATCTAGAAATGGTGATGTTGTAGTAGAAGAGTATATGAGTGGACCTGAGGTTAGTGTAGAAACACTTTCTATAAATGGGATATGCCATATTATTCAGATTACAGATAAACTAACAACAGGTGCTCCTCATTTTGTTGAAATGGGACATTCTCAACCTACTAGATTAGGCGAAGAAGTTGTCTCACAAATAGAGAAAGTGACAAAGGCAGCAAATAAAGCAATTGGAATTCAAAATGGGCCATCTCATACAGAAATAATTGTTACAGATGAAGGGCCTAAAATAGTTGAAATTGGTGCTAGACTTGGTGGTGATTGTATTACAACGCATTTAGTTCCATTGTCAACAGGCATTGATATGGTGGAGTGTTGCATAAAAATAGCTATGGGTGAAAAAGCTAATATTGAGACAAAATTTAAAAAAGGAGCAGCGATTAGATACTTTCAGCAACATGAGGGGATTGTAAAGTCAATTGAAGGAATAGAAGCTGCTAAAGTAAACAAAGCAGTAAAACAAATATGTTTTGTTCATGGAATAGGTGAAAAAGTGACAGATATAATAGATAGCGGATCAAGAATGGGATTTGTGATATGCCAGGCTTCTACAGTTAATGAAGCAATTATGGCCTGTGAAGAAGCAATGAGCACAATTAGTATTTCTATTATATGATGAGGTGTCTGTATGAAGGTTTTAACATTCTGTGCTTATTATGAACCTGAGATAGTTGCTAGCATGTATTTGTTAACAAACTTATTTGAGGATATGGCCAATTCTGGCATAGAGGTTGACCTATATGCCCCAACTCCTACTAGAGGAGTAGATAAAAAAACAATTAGAATATATTCAAAAATTAAATATGAGGAAAAATGTAATGGGAATTTAAGAATTCATAGATTTCATCTTTTTAAAGAAGGATCTAGAACAGTTAATAGAGCGTTTCGATATATTATTTTAAATTTAATTTTTTTATGGAAAGGATTGTTTTCAAAAGCTGATATTCTTTTTATTGATAGTACTCCGCCAACACAAGGGTTAGTAGCTGCAATCATAAAAAAAACGAAACATATCCCTGTAGTATATAATCTTCAGGATATTTTTCCGGATTCATTGGTGAATACAGGGATTTGTGCTGAGAACTCTTTTATATATAAAATAGGGCGTAAAATTGAAAAAATTACATACAATAATTCTGATAGAATTATTGTGATTTCAGAAGATTTTAAAAAGACTATTCTTAATAAAGGGGTACAAGAGAATAAAATTCATGTAATATACAACTGGGTAGACGGAGAAAAAATACATTATATCGATCGTGGGGAAAATAAGCTTTTTGATGAGTATAATTTGGATAGAAATTGTTTTTATGTAGCGTATAGTGGTAATATTGGTTTTACGCAGAATATAGAGTTATTAATTGATGTAGCTCAAAGAATAAAAAATGATAAAAAGATACAATTTATTCTCATTGGTGAAGGTGTTTACAAAGAAGAATTAAAAAAGCAGATTAAAAAAAATAACATAAATAACATAAGGCTTATTCCGTTTCAACCTTATGATAGAATTTCGGAAGTGTTTAGTATAGGTGATTGTGGATTAATTATATCTAAACCTGGGATTGCGATAAATTCAGTTCCGAGTAAAACATGGAGTTACATGGCCGCAGAAAGACCGGTACTTACCTCATTTGATTTAAATAGCGAACTTGTGAGCATTATCACTGAAAATGATTGTGGTATTTCAGTTAAGCCTAATAGTTGTGATGACTTAATAAGAGCTATTTATAGTTTGAAAAATGGTGGAGGTGTATCAGGAATTAATGGCAGAAAATATATTGATAAGTACCTTTCAAGAGAGGTTGGTACAAAAAAATATATAGATGTGATCAAAAGTGTTGTTGAGAAATGTCAAAAAATATAAAGAGAGATTTTTATATATGGATAAGCAAAAAAAAATAAGAATACTGGTTTTTAACGATTATTACTTTCCGGCTACAGATGTAGGAGGACCGATTACAAGTATTAATAATGCGGTAAACGCTTTATTTGATACCTTTGACTTTTTCATAGAAGCTTACAATCATAATTTTTCTGACAATGTGCCATTTAAAGGGATAGATACAGAAAGATGGTACAGTATTAATCATGCCCAAATTATGTATCATAGAGATGGGGTATTGGATTTTAATTATAAAAATATGGAGAAATTCATTGATGAGGTAAATCCAAGTATTATGTGGTTTTCAGGATTGCTGATGCCAAATAAGCTACATAACGCCATTAGAATTGGAGAAAAAAAAGGCATTGCTGTTTTAATTTCACCTCGTGGAGAGGCTAGTCCTGATAGAATGAAGATTAAAGGATATAAAAAGTATCCATATGCTACGCTTATTTCCTTGATAGGAATATATAAAAAGAAAAATGTATACTTTCATACTACAAGCGAAGATGAGATTATTGGATTAAAAAAATATTTTCATATTAACAAAGAGCAAATCACAATGGTTCCTAATATTGGGGTTTTAGCCCAACAACGATTTATTGAAGAAAAAAAACAGAAAGATGTAATTCGTGCAATGTTTATTTCACGTATTCATGAAGTTAAAAATTTAGATTATGCTATTGAGGTTTTTTCAAAATTAAAGTGCAATGGACAATTTGATATATATGGACCACTAGAATCAGTCGATTATTGGAATAAGTGCCAGCAACTAATCCAAAATGCACCGAGCAATATTACAATCAGGTATTGTGGCAAGATTAATCCTATAGATGTAGCTAATATTTATCAAAGATATGATTGCTTTTTGTTTCCTACAAAAAATGAAAATTATGGACATGTTATAGCCGAATCGTTAGCTAATGGTTGTCCTGTAATATTGAGTAAAGGGACAACTCCATGGGATGATATTGATGGCAAAGCTGGATTTGTTTGTAATTTACAAAATCCCAATGAATTTGTTTTGGCTTTGGAAAAAATTGCAAATATGGATGACGACGAGTTAAATGAATTTAGGAAATCAATACTAGACTATTATACAAAAAAAACAGATAAAAATGATGCCGTAGTTGGTCATACAAAAATGTTTGAAAAAATTGTAATAAATCGTTAGAGGAGTTTGTTGGCACCTTTGATAAGAAATTGTTTCTAACGATTATGATGTTTTTCATTTTGTGATATATTATAAACGATAACTGAATTCGAGTATATATAAAGTCGAAAGTTTAATATCTTAATATTCAGCAATGGAAATAGATTAGTATTTTCATAAAAGGTTACTAGTATAGCCGTTATTAATTAACTCGACTTTTTAACTGGTAAAGTATCAACTATAACCTCTTCACCGGGATCAATCTCTTCAAGCTTATATTTTCAGTGATAAACAACGGGGTTCTCGTTGATTTCATCAAAATTCTTATAGATTTGCTCCACAAGTTCTTCTTTGGTTTTTACCCGCATTCCCTTAAGGGCCTGGCGTGTAAGCTTGCTGAAAAATCCCTCTACGAGATTGAGCCAAGAGCCATGTTTGAGAGTGAATACAAATCCAAATCTTCCAGGTACAGTAGCAAGATATTTCCTTGTTTCCTCGGAAGAATGAACCTTTAGATTATCAAGTACCAACCGGATCTTATCTCCTTTTGGGTACTTCATATCCAACAGCTTTAGGAATTCAATGTAGTCCTTGCTGTTATGTGATTCCTTTACTAACGGAATAGCCTCACTAGTTTGCAAATCTATTCCTGCAAGTAATGAAACAGTGCCAAGCCTTTTATACTCGTAGTCCCTGCTGATTGTTTTGTGCTTACCATTTGGTGTAAGATCATCAGAAGTGGTAGCAATAGCCTGAATCCCCGGCTTTTCGTCGTATGAAAGCACGTGTACAACTTGTCCGTCTTCAGAAAATGGCAGCAAGTTTCCATCCTCATCAAACTGCATTGAAAGCAGTTTATATACAAGAAGGACATTATGCATTTTACTTTCGAAATCAGAATCACGATTCTCACAGTAATATGTGATATTGTTAGGCTTAATATCTGCCTCTTCAAGTATCGTACGAACCTTGGACTGGCTGATTGTAGATAGCCTTAAATGACCAGCCTGCTCAGCGTATTTGTTAATATGCTTGGTCAATAATGCTCTGGTCCAGACCTCGGCAGCATAGCCAAGATCAACAGGCTTTTGGCGCGCAAGATTGATGATCCATGCTTTTTCATCATCTGTAATCTCTGCATTTCTGCCACGGCCAGGAGCATCAAAGAGGGCATTTTCAACACCACCTTCTTTGAATTTTTTTAAACATAATAAAACGCTGCATCTGTTGATACCTATTTTTTCAGCGATTTCATTAATTGGCGTTGCGTCAGCACGAAGTAATAGAATTCGGGCTCTTCCAACAGTTTGAGCCTGAATAGTTCTTGAGCGAGTCTGAAGTTCTAGGTATTCTCGCTCCTCTGTAGTAAGAATTATTGCTTGTGCTTTTCTACCCATGATATTAACCTCCAAATAGCTATATAAAGATTATATCATAGGGTGTTAATATAGTAGAGTTATTTAAAAACAATTATACTAGTATAACGGTTTTCAAATAACACCACCTTTGAAACATGCTAAAAGCGCATGTATACGGCATTTTGGTGCAATTGAATAGTGTAGCTAATTTAAAAACGCTTATACTAGGATAATTGTTTTAGAATAAAAAATACTCTATAGGTTTTTATAGTATATTTAGGAACATAATAAGAAGATTAGAACGATATGGAGAAGAGTTAATTAGACATGATTGGGATTTATATAATATTTGCCATCATATTAATGAGTTATATAATAATTAATAAGCATGAGATTATAAACGATACGTTTTGGTTATTGGCGTCATGGTCACTAATAATTATAACATATCTTTTTTCTGGATACAGACCAACAGGAAAAATACAGGCAGATACATGGCTGTATATAATTGCATGCTTAGGGGGCTTTATATTTTTTGAAAAAATTGGTATGGGTGGGAAAAAAAATGCTGAAATTTTTAACAACCATAAAGACGATAGACAAAACATTTCTGAACACGAGATATCCATCGTATATTTTATTATTGGTATATTAGGAACCAGTATATATGTTTTTGATTTGTATATTCAAAATGGAGCGCTGGCTACGGGATTTAAAACCAGTCTTGAGGTAAGTATAATAGGTGCTATTGCAAATCTATTTTACCCTATAAATTATGTATACTATGTTAACGGGTTATCATCGTCTATTTTTTTATCGAAAAAAATAACCATAAAAACGTTTATTAGTGCAATAGCATATATTATTCCATGCGTAGTACAATCTGGAAGAGAAAATATAATACTAATTATGATATCTACAGTGGCTATTTTTATATATGGATCTAGATATAAAAAGAATTTTATAATAAATGAGATTGATAAAATAAGAAGTAGAAAACAGGTGTTATTAGTGATTTTTGGTGGGATTATGGCATTATTAGTGTTTATGTATGTCTCACAAACCAGATACTCGGATAATGAGGCCAAGTCTTTTTTTAACTACAATTCGGAGTATTTACCATCTAGATTTATGGAAGAGACAAATAAACTAGGAACCTTTAAAAACGTTTATTTGAATATGTTTCAGTACTATTGTGCTCAGATCCCTTCATTAGACTTAATTATAAGGTACTATAAAGGTCCATTTTTATTTGGTTTATTTAATTTCAATATGATATCACGAAGACTCCCAATTTCCTGGGGATTGAATTATGCTGATTGTTTTTTGGAGATTAACAACATTTATTTGGAACATGGCACTCGCTTTTTTGTAGGTGGATGGGCAACAGCGTTGGGGAGTATGATACCGGATTTTAACATTTTAGGCACGTTTGTTATATGTTGCATATTAGGGTTTTGCATAGGAAGGTCAAAATATAAACTTTTTTATGAATGGAATTCTATGAGAATAGGGTTGCAAGCTATTTTTTGTATGGAAATGTATTATACGGTGCAAATTGGACCGTTGTTTCAATTCCCTTTATGGGGGATAATATTGTGGTGGTTTATAATTTATAAGGTAAGGATAAGTACGATTAGGCTGAATATTATTAATGAGCAGAATTAATTGAAAATGCAGATTAGTTTAGTAATAGAAATAGTATAATCATGGTAAGATAGTAATATTATTACTCATGTATGTAAATGGTTAAATATAAATATACATTCGTAATTGACATTTACAATGAATAAAAAAAATTATAATTCCTCTTATACATATATATTGTAAATAGGAAAAAGAAAGGGAAATATGGTTGACAATTAAATCATATAAGGACAAAGATGATTATAATATTTGGAAATGATCATTCCTGGTTGGAGCTTTGTTATAACAATGGTAATAAAATGGAAAATGTAGAGCAAGATACTTTATTTATCGCAAAAAGATATCCCTATATTGGAAACTCTAAGTTTATAGCAAAGGTGTGCCAAGCGCATACTCATTGGAGGATTAACAGGTATTATTCAGTACCGTTAAAACAAATATGGTATAAAAAAATAATTAACAATTTACATAGAGGTGATGAAAATCTTACTATCATTGTATATGATGGTTCATATATTGCTTGTAATATGGATTTTTTTGATTATCTGAAAACAAAATTCCCTAATACAAGCATAAAAAAGGTATATTATTTTACAACACTTGTCAAATATAGTTTTGCTATGAGTGCGGGTTTTTTTGAAAAGTTAAAAAGCCAATATGATAATGTGTATACATATGACATTAATGATGCAAATAGATACAGTATTAAGTATATAGAGGATATAATATATATTTATAATCCAATGCAATATATGAAAAATGCCTTGATTACAAAGAGTGATCTGTTTTACATTGGCAACGCAAAGATAAAGGAATCTCCTGGAAGATTTGAAAGAATAATGCAGATTTATTTTGAATGTCAAAAAAAAGGAATAAAAACAGAGTTTTTATTATCTGGGGTTCCAAAAGAAAAACAAATATTGGGAGAAGGAATATCATATATTGATACTATAGCCTATACAGATGTAATAGGACGTTTATTATGTAGCAGATGTATTTTAGAGATAGTACAGAATGAGCAGGTTGGGGAAACGTTACGAACTTCAGAAGCTATTATATTTAATAAGAAACTACTTACAGATAATAAATCTTTAGCTAATAGACCATTCTACGCAAGCAGTTGGGCAAAAATAATGAACGAATCGTTTAATGATTCCTACATAGACTTTATAAAAAATGAAGTAGAATTATCCGCTTTTCCTAAAAATATTGTTAAGGATATAAGTTGTTTATTGAATAGTTTATAAAAATCTAATCTTTTGTGAAAAGGATATTGAAGGCATTTATGAGAAGTAAAAACGCGGCAAGGAACTTATTAGCATATATTATTTATGAGGCTATTGCATTTATAGGAAGTATAATTTTCCCTAGATTAATAATATTAACGTATGGATCGCAAATCAATGGTCTTACATCAACAATAACTAGAATTCTTTCATTGGTTAATCTTCTTCAGGCGGGGGCAGTTGGGGCAGCAGTGTACCAAATGTATAAGCCTGTAGCTGATAACGATTATATGACACAAAGTGAAATAATATATAGCTCAAGAAAGTTTTATTCCCGTGTCGTTAAATTATATGTAATCATATCATTGGTGCTAGGCATATTCTATAGTTACCATTTAGAGGATAGTTCTTTATCAGCATTACAGGTTTTTTCTGCTTTTCTCGTACTAACTATAAACGGGGCTATACAATTATTTATAACATCAATCTGTGATATTTATTTTGGACCAAATCAAAAAAAATATGTAGTTATATCTACCTCGATAATAAGTCAGATTATTAACTATTTGATTCAAGCGATTGTTATTTACTTACGTGTATCATTTATTTATATTTATTTTGCAATGCTTGCTGGTACAATAGTAGGTGCTTGTTTAAACATTTATTTATTTAAGAAGTATACCAAAGGAAAAATAAGATATAATCCTAATAATAAGAATTATGTGATAGCTGATAGAAAATATCTTATGATAGAATGTATTGGGGCGGAGTTTATGACAGCCGCGCCTACCGTTATTGTCACAACTTTTGTTGGGTTATTATATTCAAGTGTATTTTCGGTATATTCTCTTGTTTTTATATCAGCAAAAACTGTATTGAGTACTATTCAAATTTCAGTATCTCCTATATTTGGTAATATAGTAAAAACTGCTTCTGATGAAAAGAAATTTGAAATTTATAATCTTATTGAATATGTAACTATAATGTTTGGAACTATAATTGCTTGTTGTGTTGCAAAACTAATTATGCCGTTTGTTACATTATATTCCCAAAATGTGAATGATGCTGATTACCAATACCCATTACTTGCTTTCTTTGTAATTATTTATGTGTGCATGTTTTCCGTATTAACATCTTTTTCGTATGTTTCTACTGTATATGGTTTATTTAAGCAGACTTGTTGGATAACAATTATTTCCTCAGGAATTGGCCTTATTTTATCTGTTATTTGTACAGTGTTATGGGGACTTCCTTTTGTTATGATAGGTCTTTTAGCGGTTCAGTTTATTACTATTTTTGTTTTAAATATTGTTATTAAAATGAATGTTGCTTGGTACAAGAGGAAGGGATTGATTAGAAGAACATTGTTTTTAATTATTAATGTTATGTTCGTATATACACTTGGTAATATGTATTCATATAGTATAGATTCTTGGAAAAAGTGGGTTGTTACAGCTATTATAACTGTTTTTATTGAATGTCTTGTTGTTTTGGGATATTCTGCTCTTTTTGAAAGAAAGAATATTAAATTAGTATATATATATATAAAGGGTATATTATTAGGAGAATCGGAATCATAATTTGAGGTATAGAAGAAATTATTGATTTTAGGATATAAAAGTTGATAGTTGTTTAAGGTGAAAATAAGTTAAGAAGGGGACGGGGTACCTTTTCGATGCGCTTGTACAAACCATAGATTAGTGGTAAAATCATTTAAATACACTGCGCGTAAAGAGTTCAATTTAGAAGTTAATTGTGTGGGGTATTAACTGTAAAGGGGCTTTACTTTTATTAATCAGAAAAATGAAATAGAATTGAGGGCAAACATATGATTATAGTTTGCGGTATTTTGATAGTATTGTTTTTGAGCATGTCGATTATAGCACTTATAAGAAGAAAAGATAGCTTATATTTGAACAAGCCAGAAGAAAAAAATCCAATTGAAGGTAAGAGAGTGTCATTTGTCGAAAGTTTTGGTGATAAAGAAAATGCTGACGGAGTATGTGGTCATTTGGATGTGATCGGTACTAGTAACTATAAAAGAAGTTTTTATGATAGGTTTGTAAAGAGGGGAATAGATATTATATTGTCATTTGTTGGATTGATTATTCTTTCTCCTGTTTTTTTGATTATCAGTTTATGGATATATATAGACGATCCTGGTCCAATTATTTTTGTACAAAAAAGAGTTGGGAAGAATAAACAATATTTTAAGCTTCATAAATTTCGCTCAATGAAAATGGCTACGCCAAATGATAGACCCACTCACATGTTGAATAGTTCGGAACAATATACGACTAAAGTAGGAAGATTTATTAGGAATCATTCTCTTGATGAGCTTCCTCAGATATGGGATATTTTTATAGGAAATATGAGCATAATAGGACCGCGCCCAGCATTATGGAATCAAGATTATTTGACTGCGGAACGAGATAAGTATAATGCAAATGATATTAAGCCTGGTTTAACAGGTTGGGCACAGGTTAACGGTAGAGACAGGTTGGACATAAAGGAAAAAGCTAAACTTGATGGAGAGTATGTAAAAGAGCTTAGTCTTAAAATGGATATTAAATGTTTTATGCATTCTCTTGGTGTTTTTAGTGGAGATAAGGACATTGTTAATAAATAGGAAAAAAATGATGAATATAACTCATTTATGTTTGACTGCTCCTTTTTCTGACGGGTACAGTTATCAGGAAAATCTACTGACGAAGTATCATCAAAAAATGGGAAATAACGTCACAGTTATAACCTGTCAGTGGACACTGGATAATGATGGAAAAATAATAAAAACGGAAGAGAATGATTATGTTAATGAAGATGGTGTTAGGGTCATTAGATTGCCTATTATAAGAGGGACATTGGCAAATCGACTTAAAAGATATGTTAATTTTGCCTGTGTACTGGAGAATAATGAACCTGACATTATTTTTATTCACGATTTTCAGTGCCTGGATCTGTTGACGGTAGGGAAGTATTTGAGAAAGAATCCTAAAGTGAAGGCTTATGCGGACAATCATTCGGATTATTCAAACAGCGCCAGTAGCTGGATATCAAAAAATATTCTCCACAGGATAGTATGGCACTATTGTGTTAGCCGAGTTAAAGGACGTATAGAGAAATTTTTCGGAGTTTTGCCTGCACGTGTAGATTTTATGAAGGAGTTATATGGTTTAAAAGATTCGGAGTGTGAATTGCTGGTCATGGGCGCAGATAATGAGCTTGTAGCCAAGGCAGAAGATAAAGACAGTATTAGTAGAATACGATTAAAGTATAATATAACTTCGGATGACTTTTTGATCATTACAGGCGGAAAGATAGATCTGGCAAAAACTCAGACTATTCTTCTGATGAAAGCTATAAAAAAGATCAATAATCCTCATATAAAATTAATAGTATTCGGGTCAGTAGTAGAGGAATTAAAAGAACAGGTCGTTTCCTTGGCGGACGGCGAGATTATACAGTATATAGGGTGGGTTAATTCCTCTGACTCTTATTACTATTTTGCAGCAGCAGATCTTGTCATTTTTCCAGGACGCCATTCGGTGTTTTGGGAACAGGTGGTGGCACAGGGGAAGCCTATGGTTGTAAAAGACTGGGCCGGAACTCATCACATTGATATTGGTGGGAACGTAATCTATTTACATAATGATTCAGTGGATGAGATAGAGGATGTAATAAATAGATTAATAGAAACGGGATCAGAAGACTTTAAGAGTATAAAAACGAGTGAGAGATATGTGAGCCTTAAACACTGTGCCGAACAAGGGGGGCGGGAGCAGTTCTTGTACAGTTCAATAGCAAGAAAAAGTATCGGAATGGAATGAATATGAAAGTATTATATGTAGAATCTTCATTGTCCGGGCATAGAAAAGTGTATCATAAATCACTTATTGACAGTATTGGTTCAGAAAATGCAGTATTGATAACACCGGAACAAGAAACGGATACAGATTGTGAGCAGGTGGTAGGTGCAACAATTAATCTGGAACCAAGGACTATTAGTGAATATAAGGCATGGATCGCTTATATTAAAAACGTCGCTGATGTTCATAAGGTATCAGTAATTCATTTCCTTGATGGAGATCTTCTATATAGATTTTGCGGATATAGATTGAGATGTTTTAGAAAATATACAACAGTAGCTACATTTCATCATATCAGTGAAGATCTTATTCACACGTTAAGTGTATATCTTCTAAGTAAAAAATTAACTTATGGGGTTGTACATACCGATTATATTAAAAAGAGATTTAAGGGATTGGTCAATATAAAACTGATAAATTATCCTTATTTTCCTATAATTGATAAGATTCCTGACAGAAATATGGCTAGGGATTTTTTTGGCATATCTTCCGATAAAAAAGTATTGTTGGCATTGGGAGGAACGCGTTACGAGAAAGGCGTAGATATTCTTTTGAATTCTCTTAAAGAAGTGCCGGAAGATAACGTAGTATTACTTATTGCGGGAAAAGAAGAGCATTTTAAAAGAACGGATTTAGAGAGGATAGATACCGGTAAAATCGCGGTGATCTATTATATGAATGTTCTTTCTGACATGGAATGGGGTATGGCGCTATCAGCTTCTGATATTGTTGCCTTACCTTATCGCAGGTCTTTTGAAGGGGCCAGCGGACCTCTTACTGAAGCGGTATGGTTTAACAAGCCGGTTATCAGTAAAAACAACGGAAGTATGGGGGACATCGTTAAAAGTAATGATCTGGGATGGACATTTGAAACTGAAAGCATCAGAGATTTGGGACGAGTAATAGATGAGGCTGTGAATTCAAATTTTGTGATCAGCGACAAGTACAAGAAATTTGTTGAAGTAATTTCAGTTGAACATTTTTATAAAAGTTATAATGATTTATATAAGAAAGAGATCAATAAATGAAAAAGGTATTAATTGCCGGAGCAGGTAGTTTTATAGGAACAAGTTTTGAAAAATATGCAAGAGATCATTATTTGGAAGAACTTGAGATTACAACCATAGATATGTTGGATGGTTCTTGGAAAAATTATGATTTTACATCCTTTGACTGTGTTTTTCATGTGGCAGGTATTGCTCATGTTGATGGTGGAAAGGCTTCAGAAGAACTAAAAAGAAAATATTATGAGGTGAATACTGATCTTGCTATTGAATCCTGTAAAAAGACAAAAATGTCCGGTGTAAAACAGTTTATCTTTATGTCTTCTATGATAATCTATGGAGAGTCAGCTTCTTATAGAAAAGAAAAAATAATTACAAAAGACACGAAACCATCTCCTTCAAATTTTTATGGAGACAGTAAATGGCAGGCGGATAAAAAAATCAGAGAACTTGCGAATGACTGTTTTATGGTTGCGGTTATTAGATCACCTATGATATATGGAAAGGGAAGTAAAGGCAATTATCCAATCTTAGCTAAAATGGCTAAGATAGCCCCTATTTTTCCTAAAGTGGATAATTGCAGATCAATGCTTTATATAGAAAATCTGTGTGAGTTATTGTGTCAGATAATCATGAGACAGGAGAATGGTATATTTTGGCCTCAGAATGGTGAGTATACAAAGACAAGTGACATGGTTAAATTAATTGCTGAGGTCAGAGGGCACAGAATAATGGTTTCATCTATATGGGGATGGATAGTGCAGTTGGCAAATGCTATTCCCGGGAAGCCAAGAAATCTGATTAATAAAGCGTTTGGTAATTTCTGCTATGATCAGGAAATGTCAAAATGCGATTTTGATTATCAGTGTGTTTCTTTAAAAGAATCGATTAGAAGGACTGAAGAATGAAATTTTCGATTATTACAATATGTATGAATAGCGAGAATGTGATCAGAAGGACGATAGAGTCTGTTCTGCAGCAGGATTATGATGGTGGAGTTGAATATTTCATAATTGATGGGGCGTCAAAGGATAATACGGTAAAAATAGCAGAGGAATATACAGATAGGTTTAAACAAAAAGGGTATGATTACACAGTATCATCAGAATCTGACAGTGGAATATACGATGCAATGAATAAAGGTATAAAGAAATGTATCGGAGATATAGTTGGGATAATAAACTCCGGAGACTGGTATGAACCTATAGCATTAAGTGCTGTAGCTAAAACCTATCAAGAAGAAAAGTTTGATCTGTTTTATGCAGATCTTAACCTTGTAAAAGAAAATGGAGATATTATTGTAAAGCATTCAAAAATGGATAGGATCGTGTCAAGCAGGCACTGGAACCACCCTACTACTTTTGTTACAAGGGAAACATACAGTTCTCTCGGCCTTTTTAGGTGTGAAGGTCTTCATGATGATTTTGAGTTTATTTTAAGAGCGAGGAAGGCAAATAAGAAAATTGTGATAAGAAATGTGATCCTTGCAGACTTTTTAGTGGGAGGAGCAAGCAATAATAAAGGGTTCAAGAAAAGCATCAGACGTATTAAAGACAGATATAACAGTTACAGATTAAATGGATACAGTCCCTTATACATGATCGAGTGTGTGCTTATTGAAGTGGCTAAAACAATGGTTTTGAATTAGAGAAGACGGAAAGAGTAATATGAATGTCCTTATCATTAATGAAGTATGTGGATATACCAGTACAGGAAAAATAGTAGTAAAAATAGCATCAGATCTTCAGGCCGAAGGGAATAAAGTTTGTATAGCCTATGGAAGATCGTCCTATGTTCCGGATGAGTATAAAAGATTTGGAATCAGGGTAGGTAATGATCTTGATGTTAAGATGCATGCGATATTGACCCGATTAACGGATAGGCATGGATTATACTCAAAAAGAGCAACAAGAAAATTTTTGAAATGGGCAGAGGAATATAAACCGGATCTACTGTGGCTTCACAACC
>JAEEGL015435042.1_pt1 | contig 17670 bp, 11 predicted proteins | sample 9134231 | NCBI WGS metagenome assembly JAEEGL01 (sample SAMN16246548, study PRJNA631951) | gut metagenome | biome: gut microbiome; feature: rumen; material: fiber-attached | host: Bos | place: Iran: Karaj | collected 2018-10 | reverse complement strand
TTTAGAGTTGCAGTTCCGGTAGTAACAGGTACAACCGATGCTCCAAGAAGCTTCATCTTGTACACGTTAAGTGCCTGTCTCTTCGTGTCCTCTTCACCCATGAACACAACGCACTCCATTCCCATAAGGGCCGCTGCAGTAGCAGTTGCGACGCCGTGCTGTCCTGCCCCGGTCTCTGCAATAAGTCTTGTCTTGCCCATCTTTTTGGCAAGAAGTGCCTGGCCAAGAACATTGTTTATCTTGTGTGCTCCTGTGTGGTTAAGATCCTCTCTCTTCAAATATATCTTTGCGCCACCAAGGTCCCTGGTCATCTTCTCTGCATAATAAAGCCTTGAAGGTCTTCCGGCATAATCATTGAAAAGAGCTGTAAGCTCTCTGTTAAATTCCGGATCATTCTTATAGTGATTGTATGCCTCTTCCAGCTCTATAACTGCATTCATCAGCGTCTCAGGGATATACTGGCCGCCATGTATTCCAAACCTTCCGTTTTGATTGCTCATTTAATTCTCCTCATACTTCCTGACTTTTCTTTCAAAGCGCCACATCAGGCTGTAGTTTTTGACGCCGTCCACCTCTATTCCCGAACTCACATCCACTGCATAGGGGTGTACTGCTTTAATGGCACTTACTACATTGTCTGAATCAAGTCCACCTGCAAGAAAAACGGGCTGCTCAAACTGTGTACCTCTTATAAGCTCCCAGTTAAAGGTATGTCCTGTCCCCGCGCCCGAGTCCAGAAGAAGATAATCAGCACTGCTCTTTGAGGCTATCAGGATGTCCTCCCAGTCCCTTATCACAAAAGCCTTCATTATAGGCTTGTTAAAAGATCTGGTCTTGAGCGTTTTAATATATTCCTCGTCCTCATTTCCATGAAGCTGTGCGATATCGATGATTCCTTTGTTCAGAAGCTCAGCGACTGTTCCGTAATACTCATCAACGAACACGCCCACTACTTTTATTTCAGGCAAAAGAGTCTTTCTAAACTCTATAACCTCTTCTCTGGTTACATGTCTCTTACTCTTTTCCCAAAATACAAAGCCAACATATTCAGGCTTAAGCTCATTGGCATACTGGATATCTTCAATTCTATTAAGTCCACAGAATTTTATGCAGGTGCTCATTTAACCTTCCTTATAATCCTCTAAGCTCTTTTAGCTTGTCCTTTTTGTCAGCAGCTCTCATAAGGGTCTCTCCCACAAGAACTGCATCTGCTCCTATCTCTTTTAATATCTTAACATCTAAAGCGCTCTTAACACCACTTTCTGAGACAAAAAGTACATCCTGAGGAATAAGTTTTCGTAGTCTCCTGCTATTATCTGTATCCACGGAAAAATCTTTGAGGTTCCTGTTGTTGACTCCTATAATTCTGGCACCGCACTTTATCGCGCGTCTTACTTCTTCCTCATCATGAGCCTCAACAAGGGCCGACAGTCCAAGTTCATCGCATATCTTCAGATACTCTTTGATCTGCCCGTCATTTAATATGGAACAAATAAGAAGTACCGCCGATGCACCAAGTATCCTTGCCTCGTAGATCATATATTCATCTACAACAAAGTCCTTTCGAAGGCATGGGATGCTGACGTTTTCAGCGATTTCCTTAAGATACTCATCTTTTCCAAGAAACCACTTAGGCTCTGTGAGAACTGATATGCAGTCAGCTCCAGCCCTTTCATACTCCTTAGCGATCTCAAGGTAAGGGAAATCCTGTGCTATTATCCCCTTTGAGGGAGAAGCCTTTTTGCATTCGCAGATAAAAGAGATTCCGGGCGTCCTTAATGACTTCTCGAATGAAAAATCTTTTTTGGGGAGGGCGTATGCCCTTTCTCTCATTTCCTGTAAGGGGGTTATTTCTTTTGCATCAGCTACTCTCTTTTGTGCGAATGCTGCTATTTCCTCAAGAATCGTCATCTGTTGCTAACCTCAATTATTTTATCCAGCGTTTTAAGTGCCTCGCCGCTGTCAATTATCTTTGCAGCAAGCTCGATGCCCTCTGCAAAGTTCTCTGCCTTACCACCTATATAGAGCGATGCTCCGGCGTTCATAAGAACCGCATCTCTCTTGGGTCCTTTAGCTCCTCCAAGGATGTCCCTTGTAATCTGAGCATTCTCATCAGGGCTTCCGCCAACGAGATCTTCCTTTGTGCAGCGTGTAAGACCGAAGTCCTCAGGCTTTATCATATATGTCTTGTACCATCCGTCCTTGATCTCACAGACCTTGGTTTCGCTGCTAAGTGAAATCTCATCCAGCTTATCCATACCGTATACTACCATTCCGCGCTTAACTCCAAGGCTTACAAGAACCTGTGCAAGCGGCTCTACAAGATAGTCATCATATACACCAAGAAGCTGCATTTTAGGTGATCCGGGATTGGTGAGTGGTCCAAGGATGTTGAACACTGTCCTGAATCCAAGTTCCTTTCTGATAGCTCCTACATACTTCATTGATGTGTGATATTTCTGAGCAAAAAAGAAACACATTCCGGCTTCATTTAACAGTTCAACGCACTTTTCCGGATCCTGCTGAATATTTACGCCAAGCGCCTCAAGACAATCAGCTGTACCACACTTACTTGATGCTGCTCTGTTTCCGTGCTTTGCAACCTTCATTCCACCTGCTGCCGCAACAATTGCTGAGGTTGTTGAAATGTTAAAGCTCTGGGCATTGTCGCCTCCGGTACCGACTATCTCAAAGATGTCCATTCCGGTATCCACCTTGGTTGCGTGATCTCTCATAGCTGCTGCGCAGCCAGCGATCTCATCTGTGGTCTCCGCTCTTGCACTCTTGGTTGAAAGAGCTGCCAGAAATGCAGCGTTCTGAGTCTGGCTTGTCCCGCCGCTCATAATCTCATTCATTACCTGATAGGCTTCGTCATAAGTGAGATCTTCCTTGTTTACGATTTTTACGATTGCTTCTTTGATCATTGTAAGTCCTCCTTCTTTTTGTAAGAAGCTCTGTCAGGTCTGCCTACAAAAAAGTCCCTGACAGAAAACTATAGTTTCTGTCAAGGACGAATAAACTTTACTATCCGCGGTGCCACCTTGATTTCCCGGTTTGACCCGGGCGCTTAAAGGATACCTTCATATCCCCGGCAACTGACGTATGCCTTCACGTCGCGGTATTTCCACCGCGCCCTCTGTGGTCCATTTGATAATCGGTTTCCTGCCCCTTCTCAGCAACCGGGACTCTCTGTGAGGTCTTTGATCACCTTTATCTCCACTTCATCGGTTTGAAGTATTAAATTATTGAAATATTACCACCAGCAAAAAGAGCTGTCAACCTCTTTTGCATAATTAGTCAAAATATTACTTACATCCTCATTGCAACATCATATGCACGCCAGATTACAGAGCGAAGATTGCCAATCTGCTTGCAGTCTCCCACAAAGTCCATGTTGCTGGTCCTGTCGTTATCGGAGATTACAGGATTAGGGATGTAACCTGCTGAACTGATAACAGAGTCGCATTCAATCCTTAGCTCTTTTCCTTCCTTATCTGTGCAAATTATTGCTCCATCCTGCACTTCCTTAAGTCTTGTTTCCAGGTAAACAGGTACCTTGTGAAGTTCGAACCACTCACGAAGATATGAGCTGTTGGCAAGGCATACTCCGGTCTGGGAAATAAGGTCATCCTTCATCTCCACGATGATAGGCTCTTTACCCATAAGTGCCAGTTCGTAAGCAATCTCACTTCCGGTAAGGCCGCCTCCGATAACCGCAACCTTCTGTCCCACCTCTTTTCCAAGAAGGAACTCACAGGCCTCGATCATCTTCTCATGACCGGGAACTCCTCTAAGGATCCTTGGTCTTGAACCTGTTGCAATTATAATATCGCTCTTTCTTCCAAACTTCCTTGGGTCAGTGATCTCGGTATTAAGATGTACTTCTACTCCAAGAACCTCCATCTGTCTTCTGTACCATTTAAGGAGATCACGGAGCTTGCCCTTGTAAGACTCTGCGCTTGCGGCTATGAATGTTCCACCAAGCTCATTGCTCTTTTCATAAATGATAGGATTATGGCCCCGGAGCTTAAGGATCCTTGCGGTCTCCATACCTCCGATTCCACCGCCAATAATATGAATAGTTGTAGGGTGCTTAGCCATTTTGTAATGATGCTTGTCAGTCTGCATGGTCTCAGCATTGACAGCGCATCTTGCAAGGTGAAGGGAATCTGAAAGTGCCTGGTCGTTGGGAACGCCCTTATAATGGCACATATTAAAGCATCCGTTGTGACAAAGGATACATGGTCTTATATCCTCTTCCTGGTCATTCATGAGCTTGGTCACCCACTCCTGGTCAGCAAGGAAAGGCCTTGCAAATCCGGCTCCGTCAAGCTCGCCCTTTGCTATGTAGTCTGCAGCAACTCTCGGATCAAGTCTGCCTGCGCATACAACAGGAATATCAACGTACTTGCGAAGGTTGACTACATCCTGGAGATTGCAGTTCTCAGGCATGTAGATTGGAGGATGAGCCCAGTACCAGGCATCATAGGTTCCGTTGTCGCAGTTAAGCATATCGTAGCCAGCATCCTGAAGGTACTTGGCCGCCTTTTTGGACTCCTCAAAGTCTCTTCCAACCTCTGTATATTCCTCGCCGGGAAGAGCTCCCTGACGCATTCCCTTGGTCTTGGAAATAACACTGTATCTTAAGGAAACAGGGAAGTCTGCTCCGCACTGCTTCTTGATCTCCTGAACAATCTCTACAGCAAAGCGGTATCTGTTCTCAAAAGATCCGCCGTACTCATCGGTTCTCTTGTTGACATACCCCAGGGTAAACTGATCAAGAAGATAACCTTCATGAACAGCGTGGACCTCAACGCCGTCAACTCCCGCATCCTTAAGGAGCTTGGCGCTCTTTCCAAATGCGATGACAAACTCTTTTATCTCCTCTTTAGTCATCTCCCTGGATGGCAGGTTGTCTGACCATCTGTTGGGGGATGGGCTTGCGGAGGCTGTAATTTTATCAAGGTCCATGAATGGCTTACTAAGGGCTCTGAGGGCACCGTTATTATAGAGTTTCTCCATCATGGAGCTCACGGTAAAAGACCTCCCGAAGCCGGCAGTTAACTGGACAAAGAGCCTGGCTCCCGTCTTGTGAAATTCCGGCATCCACTTTGCAAGGTCCTGATACATTGCCTTGTTCTTATAAAGCCACTGGCCAAACATCGGGTTATACACAGGCTGGCATCCCGGAAGCACGAGTCCTGCATTGTTCTGTGCAACCTTAAGGATGAAATTTGCACCTTCCTTATCAAAGTGGTTCTTTTCCATCCAGCCAAAAAGATCTGTTCCGCCCATTGAGGTCATAACAATTCTGTTCTTTATCTCCACATTACCTATTTTCCAAGGTGTAAAAAGCGGTTGTAATCTCTGATCCATTTTATAGTCTCTCTCCTAAAGTAAGTTAATTTCAGATGCAAAAGTACTGTCTGATAGCACTAAGCTTTTCTTCTCCGGCAGCTCTTCCAAGCTGATAAACTCTTTCAAGTTCATTTGGATCCTTCTCCACCGGATTTATGTTTAGAGGAGATTTTGGTCTGATGACCAGCACATCTCCTGTTTTCTCTCTTTCCTTGATATATCTCTTTTCCTCGTTATACATAAGGTGGCGCTTATCCATTGCCTCTATCATTCCGGGGTATTTTCGATAAACTGCCTTTATAAGTGGCATGAACCCCTGCTGTCCCTTGACATAGTCGACAGGCTGTGTCTCAATGACAAGATTCCTGTCATATCCCTTTTCTTCCATGAATTTAAGAGGTATTGAGTCTGATGTTCCTCCGTCAAGATATATACCGCCATCTATGTGCACCGGCCTTGAAACCAGCGGCATTGAAGCAGATGCCTGTATCCAGGTGATGTCTTCTTTCTCGCCGTCCACGCATTTATGATAAACAGGCTTACCTGTATTTACGTCAGTGGCAACGCAGTAGAATTCCATCGGATTGTCTTTGAATGCCTTAATATCCCAAAGATCAAGCTTGTACGGAAGCTCATCGTAACAGAACTTAACGTTATAAATATCTCCCGTCAGCAAGAGTGAACTGATGCTGTGATATCTTTTATCCGAGCAGTACTTCTTGTTATATCTTACTGCTCTTCCGATCTGCCTTGATTTAATGTTTATTCCAAAGGTTGCTCCGGCGGAAACACCAACTGCCCCGTCAAAGTCAATCCCATTTTCCATAAGGACATCAATCACTCCGCAGGTGAACATTCCCCGCATGGCGCCGCCTTCCATTACCAATCCCTTTTTCATACTCCGCCTCTTTCCTCTCAAAACCATTACCTATTATTATATTACAAAAAACTGCAAGAATACATACTTGGAAGAATAACCAATTTATAGAGTTTTCATCAGCGGTTAACTGTCTTTTAACAAAAGAATTTATCACAATATGGTACATTTAGAATGACAAATTATAGTTATTTATACATTTTTATGAATGGTAAGGTGCCTATGATCAGATTAAAAACAACAACCGCAAGAACACTTACAAGCATAATAGCTGCTTTGACACTGTCAGCTTCTATGCCATTTAACACTGCTTTTGCCGCTCCCATCGAAGAGGACTTTGACCCGGTTTCATTATCCTCAAACAGTATTGAAGATAATGAAATAATAATGGTTCTTAAAGCTCTGGAGACCTATAACAAAACCGGCAAAAAAGAGGACCTTGATATAGTCAATGCACTTATTCAAAAGCTGTCCCCGAAGCAGCGCCGCAGATTATATGCATATTTATCTAAAACAATTAATCTCAATGATTACCAGGACGAGGGATTATTGTGTTTTGATGAAACAGACAATACAGCCATACCCCAGGCAATTCCTGTATACAATAACAGTTCCGATTACACTGAAGAAATTGACGAGCCGGAGGATATCACCGAAGAAGTTCCGGATAATACCTATGATATATACAGAGAACCGGTATTTAGGAATAAAGAATCCGGTATTATTGCGCCTTATAATCTGTATGATCCCGAACTTACAACAACTTCATTCCAGTTCACTATAAACAACAGCACCGTTTATCCTAAGGGCTCCAATGATGTCACCGTCAGGTTTTTTGGAGAAAACGCAGCACAGGCCAAAGAACTAGCGCAAGGCAAAGCCTTCACGTTATTGCAGTATATGTGCGGCACAGATCTGGAAGGCGAGTCAAGAGCTGTAAGCAACGAAATCGCAACAATGCTGCAGGCAGACAGCAGCAACATGAATATTATTATCTTCCTTGGCGGAACCAAAAATTATGGTGCCTCTTATTTTAACGATACTCTTTCCGGATCCAGAGCAGGAATATATTTCCTGAATACTGCAGGACTTACCCCTGAGGTAAAAGAAAAATTGTCATCAATTGATTTCATGGGCAAAACCAGCGAAATTACCAGTATTCTCGAAGGCAAGACGGCAGATACTGAAAATATATGTAAAGGTCTTAAATATGAGGACATCATAAACGCAAAAACTTTGATACCACTGGCAGCCATTTCAGAGATCGATATGGCAGATCCTTCTCTTCTTTCAGGCTTCATTAATTTGAGTACAAAGCTGTTTCCTGCTGATAACTACGGACTGACTCTTAATAACCATGGCGGTGGTTATGTGAGCGGAATTATATTCACCGAACAATTGGAGAAAGATGGCGCTGTAGTAATAAACTCCAGCTCCATCGGGCCCGAAAAACTGGAATCTGCTCTGGCTTCTTCAGATCTTTTCAGAGACAGATCTCTGTCTGAAGATGGAAAATTTACATTCATTTTCTATGATGCCTGTCTCATGGGAACTGTCGAACAGGTTTATAACATGAGAGATTATACAAGATATATGATAGGCTCTGAGGAAGTTGGTCTTGGAACCACAGATTATAAGGCAATAGTTAATAACCTCAATACTGCTCTTTTGGAAAATCCCACAGACAGAGCGGTTTCGATAAGCGTATCCAAGGGCTACGGTTCTCAATTTGTCCATGGAGGCGCAAAAGATGGCCTTATTGGCTCCACCGCAGTTTTTTCTTCAGATGCAATTGATGATACTGTCACCAGGATCAATGCCCTCTCCAAGGATTTCTCCTATGTACTGGGTGATAACGGCTGTTCAGACTCCTTTAAAAATGACGTTTTCAAGGCTATAAGAAAAGCTGCTCTTTCCTCCTATAAAGACGGAAATGTAGCGGATTCCGGTACTGATTTCAGAACTATGATCCTCTATGAAAGCACGATTGATATGGGTGATTTTTATAATTATCTGAAGATCAATATGAGCGGTATTACAGGTAATTCCGGGAATTACTCTTCTGCGGACAAAGAAGTGTTGGATAGAATAAACCAGGAACTTGACGCAGTATTAAATTCTGGATTTTTGGTATATCTGAGCACAAAGACTTTTGAAAGTTTTGGCGCTGTTACCAAAACAGATAACGAGGGCATAATTCCTCTGAATTTTACCGTCGATACCGACAAAAACGTCTGGAGTGATGTAAGATTTACCGATGGCAGCCAAAAAGTATATCCATATGGTGCATCAATGCTCTTCTCAATCGGACTTGGCAGTGATTCCTTTAAAAGCCAGTACATGTATAACGCCTTAAAGGATGGCGAAATGGGGGCTTATTGTCAGTTTGTAGCAGATTTCCTTAAATTTAACGAGAATCCTGAAGGATACAATAAACAGAAGCAGGAATTGGCAAAAGAAATGTCGGCCAGTCCCAAGTACTCAAAGCTCATAACACAGCAAGAAGGCACAAACGGATATACCACAACTCTTACGGATGAAAACAATAAAACCTACACTTATATCAGCTTTAAGATAGCAGACACCTACGAAGAAGCAGGGCTTACACCTCCTGAGCATTCAACCGGCAGTCCTATTCTGGACATAATAGATACTCAGCCCGGCATCTGGCTTACATCCGTGCATAAAGAGTATTTTGATTATCAGGATAGTAATAATGGCGATGGCAGACTTTCTGTCGATATGATTTGTGCCGAGCAAAGGATAAAGCATTACAACATAGCTGCAGGCAGTAACACCATTTACTTCAATGCATCTAATCCGGACGTAAGCATTACATCGGCTTATTCGCTTTATGGAAGCCCCCTAAACGTACTAACACAGGAAATTGGGAACGAGGACTGGCAATTTGTTCTTTTATCTTCTCTTGAATCAAATAAGGATGAAAAGAAAAAAGCCATGTCCGTAGTCTCTACCGATGAATCTTATGTAAGCGACTCTCTTTCTATTAACGGAAGTGTGCTCAATGCAGATAATACGAGTTTTGCCAATGTTTACCATTTCTTCAACTTGGCTGATGGAAATTACAAGTATCTGGGCTCTGCCCTGAAAAATGAAAACGAATATGTAAATGTCAGCGACGGCATAGCTATTTCCGCTTATCACTATGTCTTAAGAGAAGAAAAGAATGGTGAAGATGTTGTAAGGACCTACAAGGAAGTGCTGGAAGGTCACGATGGATTTTTCGACGGGTTCTACAGCTTAAAGGATAAAAGTCAGATCGGCCTGCGAATGACCAACGTCACAGAGTATGATCCTGATACATATTCTTACTCCGGGCTAAGCACTGCATATATGCTTGATATTGGAGGAACAGGTACTGATTATTCACAGATCGCCTATGTTGATACTCCCAAAACATATGAAAACGGGGATAATCTTGGTAATGGTCAACTCGGTAAAATTGATATCAACAGCGCGAATCCTTCCTTCATCGATTCCATCGGCACCAAGATCACTGACGCAACATTAAACAATGGCGATACAGAAAATCCTTCGATGTATGTAGAGGAAGAAAAGCCATTTATTAAGGATGCCAAAGAAGCAGCTCCTGCAGAAATATCAGAACCAGCTATAGAAAAATCCGCCGATGAAAATATCAGCGAAGTAACTTCTGAAGAGAAGGATTCTAAAGAGGAAACTCCCGAAGAGATAACCCTCGAAGAGGTAACCCTTGAAGAGGTAACCCTTGAAGAGGTAACCCTTGAAGAGGTAACTTCCAAAGAAGAGTCTGAAACAGTTCAGGAAGAAACCAAGGATGATTCGTCTGAATCTCCTAAAGAATGAACAATAGCAAAATCAATAAGAGCCGGGACCAACGTCCCGGCTCTAAACTTTCGTATTATAGATTATCACGAATTATAAATCTTCTGTCATTGCATGATTGCTTACTGAAGTGTAGGTAAGGATCATATCGTCGTAGTCACCTGCAAACATTCCGATTACCTGTGAGTTGGTGCTTCCACCATGGAAAGTGATTCCTGCATCAGCAATGTTAACTGTATCAAATGCAACTGCCTTTCCATCCTTCATGAATACGCTTCTAACTCCAACGCTCTGAATATCAAACTTGGAATAATTGGTTGCACTTACTTCTACGCACTCTCCAATATCCTTGGACTCAAGTGAAACTGATCCATATGCGCACTTGTCAGTTGTATGTACTGAGTAATCATACTCATAAGACGCAGCATCAGCAATTTCAGAATCAAGGAACTGTCCGTACAGGATGAACTGCTGCTCATTCTTTACTGCATCAGCATAATCATTTACCTTCTTGATGACATTTCCTTTTTTATCCTTCGCATAAAAGTCGGCACTGATTGCAATGTCCGATCCGGTATTATTGGTGGCAATCAGTACATAATATGTACTCCATCCAATACTGTCGGGAATAAGATACTCGTCAACTATAGTAATGCCACTACTTAGATCCTGCGCTGCATATGCTGTTTTTGCCGGGATAATGTTGGAAGCTGATAAAAAGCCTGACAAAAGAAATGCGGTAATCCCCAGTGCTAAAACCTTGATAAATGAATTCTTTCTCATGCCTTTTCCCTCCAACAGATTATTCACCCTTCAGATTGGGTGTAGTACTATTATGTGGCAAAAGACCGCAGTTTTCCATAGCTCCAAGCGTTATTTAATTCTAATTTTAGAAAGGTACCAAACAGTTTAGAAACTACTTATATGCTACATGGTACCCCCCGAAATCTTCGACTTTGTAAGCGTTTTCAGCATCCAAAAGCGCAAGATCACTGCTCGCCAAAACGAAGACATCTGTGTCATGTTTATCGGAAGTAATATCATCCGGAAGTTCAAACACGAAGTTTCCAAAGCTCCTTGCTATGCGAAACTCTGCCGTTTCATCCTTGTACTCCACTGTCTGATAGAACTTGTGCGGATCATACTCGTTGTAATAAAGGGCCAGCATGAAAGGCGCCGACAATCCCTCATATGTCGAGTAGATCATCCTATCATCTCCCGCAATCTCATACGCCCTTGAAATTGCATCGCCATACCCTGGCATATAGATGCTGATTGCATATCTGCTATAATCCCTGAAATAATCTCGTGTAAACATCGCTCCTGCCAGAATCAGAATGCATACCAGAACCGCTGATACTCTTCCAATATTGTTCAGTATGAATTCTGCCCCAACGATAAAGAAAAAGATGCAGGGAACAAACAACATGACCAGTCTGTTTATGTCGGGAAGAATGACCATATCAAGAACCACTGAACCGATAGTTGCCGCAACAAACAGCATTGTCCCCACTCTGTACAGAGTACTCTCCGCAGCCTCCTTATCTTTTCCCAAAAAGAGCTTTCGGATGCATATAACAAATCCAATAAGTGTAACAGGGAATGTAAACTCAAAAAGCGAAGCATATCCCGGATAAAAATGTGCCAGTGTATGATGGCTGTCTCCAACGCTCACAGCACGCAGCAGTGACTTAAAATTATCAAAAAGCGTTGGGAGCATCTGACCATCCAGGGAGAGAAAAGCTTCCCCCGTTCTCTTTGAAGTAAATTTGTTGAAGCAAAAATATGGAGTCACTATCTCCGGAAGACCAAGATAGTTTACTGCATAGAACACAAGAAGCGGTGCGAACACCACCATAAAGGTTATAAATGCTCCCAGTATAGTTTTCCATGTGAGCGCTTTGATCTTAAGGCCATAGATACAAACAATGAGGATAAGAATAGGAACAACTATCGTCGCTGCGCCGTAGCTGTACATGCAGATAGCAAAAGCCGCTGCGCTGAGACAATAGAACAACGAGCTGCTCTTTTTTACTCCAAGCATGAACAGATATATAGCCAGCATCATGTTAAAAGGCATGATGTTGCAGTCAAGGCTCCACCTTGAAAGAATTATGTGCCAGGGGCAGATTGCAAGAAACCCTGCTCCAAGAAGTGATATCTCGTTCCTTAGCTCTTTTCCCTCATATATGATCCTGATGGTCAGGTAGAAAAGAGCTACTGTAAGGATTCCGCATATTGCAGGGATCATCCTAAGCTTCGTTATACCAGTGCCAAAAAGGCTGACTGAGATTACGTTCAGGTAAATAAGAAGCGGGCTTCCACCACCGCATCCCCAGGTTATGGGATAGATTGGCCAGTGATAACCGTTTCTGTCTATGCCGTAGTTTACAAGGCAGTAAGCCTCATATCCAATTGAAGCTTCATCCTGCTGAAGTCCCAGGGGAACTGTGCCCAGCTTGTAGAGCCTAAGGGCTGCGGCAACAATCATTATCAGGCAAAAGAATATGGTGGCCGCCTTATCACTTATAGGCTTGTAAGAGCTCTTTTTCCCCTTAAAAAATAAATATAAGGCTGCCACACCCATAAGGATGTAGGCAGCCGTTGCTATATAGTTGTAGTAATCTATAATTCGCATTTTAAAACGTCCTTTTATCTGGCGTGCATTGCAGCATTCCAGTCTGCTATTCCCATGATGGAAGCAGCTCTGTTAATGTATGATCCTGCATTGCCTCCGTTCATTCCCTGGTAGAACTCAAATGACTGCTTACGGGATCCGTCCTGTCTGGTAAGTCCCACAGCAAGCCCCTGCTTTACTTCAACGGGATAATCTGTCTGTCTGTTAAATGCAATAAGCTTGATGTACTGGTTGGTTACGCACCTCTGATATGCATAAACAATTGCTGCAGCCTGAGCCTCTTCTCCCTGAGTGGAAGTGTATCCCACCTCAGTAAGAAGGATTGGTCTTACGCCACCGCCTGGAGCTCTCATGGCAGGCTGTGTCATATAGTCAGTAAGCTGCTCAATGTTCTCCATGGACAGGTAAGGTGTATCCTGACTATGAGTGATCATTTCCGGATTCTTGGGTGTCCAGAAGTTCGTCCAGGTCATAGGATAATTGTAAGGGTGCTCTGCCAATCCCCAGCCAATGTTGCCCTGGGCTGAGATGCATGCGTTTACTGCTTCTATCATACTCCTTGCTGAATAGTAGGAAGCGTTGTGAACATGTGTCCAGTTCTGGTCTACACTTATGCATACATAAGCATTGGCATTTCTGCTCTTAATAGCATTATAGCAGACTCTGAAAGAATCAGCATAGAGCTGAGCATATGTCATCTCATCTGTAATACTGCTATAGTTCCATACGTTCTTTGCATTTACTTCATTGCCGATAACCCAGTTATCAACCTGGCCAAATCCGTTCTTGCCGTTGTATCTTGCAGCAAGGAATGAAACAACTGCTGCTAAGGTCTCAAGTGACTTGTCATCAGATGTATTCATGAGGTAGTAATTGGCTCTTCCACCTCTTGCGGAAGGAGAGATCATATACTCTTCTCCTGATGACCTTGGCATCAAGAGAACCATGGTCATGCCCATTCCCTGATTTGTGCTGGTTCTTATGCAGTGGTCATACTGGCTCATGTATGATGAATCAAAGTGATAAGTCTTGCCGTTGTAGCCATACTCGATCGCACCGTTTCCACCAATGACATCTGTGAGGTTGATGTTGTATGCGCCCTGCTGAACACCAAGCTGCTGGGATTCTGTATTGCCATTACCGATCTTGGCTCCGTCAAGGATAAGGCCCTTCTTGCCGTTGTTCTTTCTTGATGGTGAATTTGATGCAAGGGCTTCAGGATTTGTAATGTATTTAGCTCCTGTCACAGATACAAACTTACCGCCCTGCTTAACAGCGACCTGGAACTTGTCATAGAGATGACAGTTAACTGTCTGATATCCAAGGGGAACCGAAAATGTTGTTCCTGTTGAAATTGGAAGTGATGCAAGAGGATTGCCTGCAGGTGCTCCCTGATAAGTCTTCTCTGCAAACAGATAGTACTGGCCATCGTCACTTGAAGGAAGATCGGATGCAGCCACCTGAATAACTACATTCTCGCCGGAAATAGAGACAGAGTTAATGGAAACTGCTCCGGCTCCTTCCGCGTGTGCCTTAATTGGCATTGTTGTAAATACAGCAAGTGAAAAGACAGTCAGAACGACTGCCATGGAAAGAGATGATAAAAAACGCTTTTTCATTAAAACCCCCAATTAGTTTTTTGTTATGTACAGCATTCTTATGATAACGGAAAAAGGGGGTTTCTTCAAGGTCGCAAGAAAAAATATGTAAGCATATTTTTTCTTGCGATTTTGAATCCCTGTACATACATATTAGTGATACGGATTGCTCCGCAAAAAGCGCTCTCGCAATCCTACAGAAATTCGGAAATCGATATGCTCAGAAAAGCTCGCATATCTTCTTTCCTCATTTCTGTTCGGTCTTCAAGGTCCCAAGGAAAAATATGCTCGCATATTTTTCCTTGGGACTTTGAATCCCTGTATCACTAATAGTCCACCTTCATCATGCACAGGCCCTGAGGTGGTGCTGTGGGGCCGGACTTCTGTCTGTCACAGGCATTGAGGATTTCTTCCATCTCCTCAGGCTTTATATTTCCATAGCCTACTTCAAGGAGTGTCCCTGTCAGGATCCTGACCATGTTCTGAAGGAAGCCGTTTCCATGGAAGTAGAATCTTATGTAGCTTCCGCTCTCTTCTATATTTATTGTGTCCACACATCTGACTGTAGATTTCTTCATATGTGTATTGCCACAAAAGCTCTTGAAGTCATGGGTGCCAATAAGATAAGTTGCAGCCTTCTTCATAGCTTCTATGTCTGGTTTCTGATCAAGGATTGTCACATACTTCCTGTCAAATACAGGCTTAGCTTCACTGTACCAGCAGGTGTATCTATAGGTCTTACCAAGCGCGTTATATCTTGCATGGAATCTCTCAGAGCAGGCCTTAACGTCATTGACGCTGATGTCTTCAGGAAGATACTCATTCATGTACTCTTGAATCTCTTTCTCACTCATATCAGTATCAAGCACAGCATTAGCTGTCATTGCTCTTGCATGAACTCCTGCATCTGTTCTTCCTGCTCCTATGAGGTTTACGGGACACTCATCAGGTGCTGACGTCATCTTATTAAGGACAGCCTCAAGCTTGCCCTGGATCGTCATGTCCTTCCCGGGCTGTCTCTCCCACCCATGATATCTTGTTCCATCGTAGCTTATTACAAATTTAAAATTGCGTTTCATGTCAGGTATCTCCTTAGTGCTAAAACCATAACGTCAACTACCCGCGACCTAAAGGTCATGGGCTTGTAACTGCCCAGTAGTACGTCTATGACTCCTACCTTTAATACGGTGTGTATTCCGCGGCGTTACATTAACAGGACGGTTGACAACGCCCTTTACGACAAAGTTTACTATGCCGTAACTGTATCAGGTACTTGACTATTTTCGAGATAGTTGATTCCCATGCGGTACAGATTCATAGCTCCAACGCGGTCATCATTTGATTTGTAGCCACAGTTTTTACAGGTAAACAGATGTATTTTCTTGTCACGGTTAGCCTTCTCAATGTGTCCACATACAGGACAGCATTGGCTCGTATAACGAGGATTAACCTTTATAACAGAAGATTGATTCTGTTTAGCCTTGTAGGTGAGCTTCTGTTCAAGGTCATAGAAAGACCACGACACAGAAACATAGCGGTCTTTAGTTCTGACACGCTCTGTAGCATTACGAATGCCCAACAAATCTTCAAGGACAAAGAGTGTATGCTTCGGGTTGTTCTCAACGAGTGCCTTTGACACACAATGGTTTACATCCTGCATCCAACGGTTTTCTCGCTGACCGATAGCTTTAATCCTACGTCTAGCAGATGGAGTCTGACGCATTTGGAGTTCCTTGCGGAGCTTGGAATAGTGAGCACGTTTCTGTTTGATGGATTTGCCACTAACAAATCCAGACTTGTGCTTACTATCATAGGTGGCAACAACAAAGTTAATACCTCTGTCGATACCAACAACATTACAGATATCGGAGATATTGCTTTCCTCGATATCATAGGTAACAGGGATATGTAAAAAATACTTGCCATGTTTGTTTACAAGCTTGGCTGTGCCAAACTTATAGATAGTATGGTCAAAATATTTGGACATACCCTCAGCAAAATACGGGAGTTTAACACGACCATTCAGTGTGTTGACTGAAAAACAGTTTTGAGTAAGGGAATAATCCCTATTCCAAACAAGGTCATACTGAGGTTTTTTGAAAGAGGGTTGAATCCACTCTTTCTGATTTTCAAGGATGGTTTTATATCTTGCGATAACAGTTTTAAAAATAGACTGAGCCATCTGAGATTTAAGTCCAAACTTTTCTCGAAGTGTAGAATACAGAACCTTGTTCAGAGAAAATTGCTTTAAATCGTGAGTATGGAACACATAGGCAGATACATAATCACAGGCATCAGAATAAACACACATGGTTTCATCAAGTAAAACCTTACTGTCTGTATCGACTGATATCTGAATTTTAGCAGTAACTGTCATTTGTTCCATAAGTAGACCTCATTGATATTTCACTAAAAATACAGTACAATAAATATTAGTGAAAGTCAATTATTTGTAAGAGATTGCATCATGGACAACAACGTTAAAAATATAATCATCAAAGCCTTAAAAGATGCGGGTTACGATATCTGTAATTCCAAAGGCTACGCCATTATTGCTATGGAAACTGACAAAGACCATATACATTTTCTTATCAGCTACCATACAAAAGTATATCGAGAGCCAAGGTTAATGGCTACGAATTTACAAGGCTCCTTCCACCGCCCAGGGGGCAGTGGATTTCCGCCTACGACAACCGAAAGGATTATATTTATGAAACGCAATTTAATTCAATGCAGTCAAGATGACGGTTATTTTTGACATTATCTCCAAAGCAACTGAATGACGCACCAAAATACCATAATCTATTCAGTAAACACCCAAAAACACGGCTTGGGCTGGAATCTATCGTCGAATAGGAGTGGGCACTGCTTGCGGTCAGCGCTGCTTCCGCCACCTACTGAAGACCTGAAGTTCAGCCAAGACAGGGAATCAATGGTTCCCCAGAAGGTCATGCCGGTGACGTTTACTCCGGCATCCTTTGCTGCCTGCAGGCCTTCATACATGGATCTGTAAGTCTGCGCCTGCTTCTCGTACTCTTTCTCTTTGGCCTCCGGGCTTCCATCGTAGCCCTTGCTGGCGGAAAGATCCCATTCGGTTATCTGTACGCTTCCAACAACTTTTCCATAAGCTATGGCTGATTCCTCAATCTCTTTTCCGGAAGGGCCATCTGCACTGTAGTGTCCCTGCATACCCATAGCATCAATTCTGGTTCCTACTCCCGGTTCGCCCTCCTGTTCCTTTACAGCTTCAAGGAGCTTTACTATTCCCTCTCTCTTTTTGGGAACGCAGTCATTGTAGTCGTTATAATAAAGCTCAAGCTCTGCCGGGGCATATTTATTAGCATATTTGAATGCATTTATTATGAAACTCTCAT
>JAEEGL015165548.1_pt1 | contig 17670 bp, 17 predicted proteins | sample 9134231 | NCBI WGS metagenome assembly JAEEGL01 (sample SAMN16246548, study PRJNA631951) | gut metagenome | biome: gut microbiome; feature: rumen; material: fiber-attached | host: Bos | place: Iran: Karaj | collected 2018-10 | reverse complement strand
TTATATGTGTCTTTAATAAAAGAAAAACAATTAATAAATTAGATCTATTATTTATGTGGACTTATATCGCATATATAATTATATTTTTTATATTAAGTTTATATTATCAAAGTAGATTTATAGACACTTATAATATTATGTATTTTAAAGATTTTATAATAGGTCCATATATAATATTTTTAATTCATGGGTTCTTAGTTGAAAATGGGAAAAAACATAAAAAAAATAAAGATTAATTATGTTTACAAATTATAGATAATTATTTATAATTAGGATAGGGTGATAGTAATGAAGAGACTATTTGATAGTAAAGTTGGTCAATTAGCTTTAGTAGGATTCCTAGTAATAGCTGCCAGTATTGCATTTTACTTTTTCATGTTTCATATTTCAACTATATTTAATGCAATAAAAAAGATATTTAGTATCTTAACACCATTTATAATTGGTTTAGTATTAGCTTATATAATGAATCCATTAGTTAAGTTATTTGAAAAGAATTTATTTAAGGGGATAAAAAGAAATAATTATCGTAGAAATCTAAGTATATTTTGCTCTGTAGTTATTATTCTTGGAGCTTTAATTGGTTTAATGGCTGTTGTTATCCCACAATTATTATATAGTCTTCAATCATTAGCTATAAATGCTTCAAGTTATGCTAACAACTTAGAAAAAACTGTTACTGGATGGTTAAGTAAGAGTCCAGATTTATATAATGCTATTTCACCACATATAGATGGTATTAAAAATCAAATAATTGAAATAGCTAATAAAACAGTTGTTCCTTCACCAGAGGATGCATGGTTAATGTTTAGTAATGGTGTTAAAGGAGTATTAAGTGGTTTATTTAATGTCTTTATTGGTTTGATATTCTCTGTATATATTTTAGCTAATTCAGCTAAATTTGGAGCTCAAATAAGAAAAGCATTATATTCATTATTTAATATCAATAAAGTAAATGCTGCTATTGAAGAAATTAAACATGTTAATCAAATATTCCAAAGCTTTATGATTGGTAAGATATGTGATTCATTTGGTTTTGTATTTGTATGTACATTCTTATTCTTAGTTATATTCAATTATCCATATGCTTTATTAATAGCATTTATAATTGGTTTAACTGATCTAATACCTTATTTTGGACCTTATATTGGAACAATACCAAGTGCTTTATTAATATTCTTAATTAGTCCAGTTAAAGCTATTATCTTTATTGGATTTATAATCTTCTTACAACAAGTTGATAGTAATTTAGTAACACCAAAGATTCAAACTCAAGCTACTGGATTACCATCATTCTGGGTATTATTCTCAATCATGTTATTTGGTGGTTTATTCAACTTAGTAGGTATTTTAATTGCTGTACCATGTTTTACAATAATCTACGAATTAGCAAGAGACTATGTTGAAAGTAAATTAAGAAAGAAAAACTTACCAGATGAAACAGATTATTATTATAATTTAGATAATTTGGAAGTAAGAAAAGTAAAAGCAAAATTATAGAGAAAGTAAACTTTCTCTTTTTTTGTATTTTTATTTATTTTATTTGATAAATCATGTTATAATAAGAGATGATAGAGAGTGTGATACATAGTGAAAAGAACACGTGATTTAAAAACTATTCTTTTCTTATTATTATGGTTTGCTATTTCGTTAGGATTTGGCTTTGGTTTTTACTATGCCAGAAAATCATTCTTTCAAAATAGTAAATATGAAATAAATTCTAATTATCATATAGATAGTTATAATGTATCACTTAGTATTATGGATACTAATAAAGTAGATGTTACTGAAACAATTGTAATAGATACTGAGGGTAAAGATGCTATAAAAAATGACTTTAAAAAGAAATTTCCAATATGGCAAGTTAATTATGATCCGGAAGGTAAATTAGATCATAAACGTGTATCAATAAAGAGTTTAAGATCTGATGATGAAAAATTTGTTTTAAAACAAGCACCTAATAGTAAACAAATACAGTTAACTGGTGAAGCTCCTGGAGCAGCTGGTTCTCATACACATACTATTAAATATCGCTATCATATGGGACAAGATACTATAGTAGGTAAAGATGTATTATCATTTAGATTATTTGATAAAGTAGATAGACAAAAAATAAATCATATTAATTTCTCAATTAGTTTCCCAGAAAATATTGAAGCGGAAATATATCTTTTAGATGGTAAAACTGATATTGGTTCTTTAATGGAACAAAATGTTAAAGAAAGAACAATTAATATTTCATTAGAAGATTATGAAATAAAAGATTTCTTAAGTTTATATGTTGATTTACCAGATAAATTCTTTACAAGTTTTACTTATAACTATGGATTTATTGGTATAGGAGTATGTGCTGTAGTAGTATTTATATCTTTAGTAGGTTTATCAATGTGGTATGTTCAATTCACTAAAAAGAATCATAAATTAAATAGAATACCTCATTATCCAACTGATGGCTTAGATGCTGCAACACTTGGTTATGTTGGTGGCGAAAATGATTTAAATAAATTATCATATGCTTTATTAGCAGAATTAATCTTAAAAGGTTATATAGATGCTAAGAAAGAAAATGGTGAATTAATCGTTAGAAAAGGTATGGCTAGATTTGATGCTAAAGTTATGAGTGCTAATGAAAGAGCATTATATAATACTTTATTCCAAAGTGAAAAAGAAGTAGTAATTAGTAAATTTGATTTCAAACAAGTTAATAATAGTATTGGTCAAAATATCTATGAAAGAGTAGATAAGAAATTTAATAAATTTGAAAATGTTAAACCAGTTATCTTCTTAACAGTAGTTAATGTAATATTATTAACTATATGGTTATTAACATTCATATTTGCTAACGATATGGAACCAATATATGAATTCTTATATCCATTAGCTATGGAAATAGTATTCATCACTAACTCAATAGCAATTATAGTAAATAATAGATTTACTTATGGTAATAGATTATGTACAAAGATAAATCACTTAAAGTTCTTCTATGAAGAAGCTGAACAAACAGACTTTGATTTATTACTATTTGATGATAAAGACTATTACTTTAAAATTATTCCATATATTTATATACTTGGATGTAAAAATTCTATTATAAATGAATTCGTTGAAAATCGATGTGGCGATATCTTTGAAGTCGAGGATGGAAGACTAACTCAAAACTATATTAAATAGGAGTATTAAAAAATACTTCTATTTTTTTATTTTTTTGTTATAATCTATATGTGTCAGGAAGATGTTTATGAAAGAATTAGAATATCCTTTTAATTCACAATATATAATTAACAACAAAAAAAGACTAAAAAAGACATTATTAAGAAATAAGGATATTATATATATAGAAAAAAGAATTGCTATATTAGGTGGATCTACTACTAATGATATTAAAAATACATTAGAATTATTCTTACTTAATTATGGTATTAAAGCTGAGTTCTATGAATCTGAATATAATATGTATTATGAAGATGCTTTATTTGGTAATGAAGAATTAGATAGTTTTAATCCCGATATTATAATTATTCATACTACCAACAGAAATATTAATTATTATCCAAATATAAAAGATAGTGAAAAAGAAGTATCTAAGAAATTAGATAAAGAATATAAAAGATTTGTTAGTGTATGGGAATCTTTAGAAAAAAGATATAATGCTGTTATTATTCAAAATAATATGGAATTATTATATTATCGTTTATTAGGTAATAAAGATAGTGTTGATTATCGAGGAAAGAATAATTATATAACTAGATTAAATATGAAATTTAATGAATACGCTAATAGTCATGAAAACTTTTTCATTAATGATATCAATTATATAAGTGCTTGTTATGGTCTAGATAAATGGGCTAATGAATTATATTGGTATATGTATAAATATGCCTTAGATGTTAATGCTATACCTGAGTTATCCTTTAACTTAGCTAAAATAATTAAGGCTATATATGGAAAGAATAAAAAGAGTTTTGTTCTAGATTTAGATAATACTTTATGGGGTGGAGTAATCGGAGACGATGGTGTAGATAACATCCAATTGGGTTTAGAAAGTCCAGATGGACAAGCTTATTATGAATTTCAAAGATATATCAAAGATCATAAAGATTTAGGTATTATTCTTAATATAGCATCTAAGAATTATGAAGATGTTGCTTTATCTGGTTTAAAACATCCTAATAGTGTTTTACAACCTGATGATTTTATAAGTATTAAAGCTAACTGGGATAATAAACAAACTAATATAAAGAAAATAGCGAATGAAATATGTTTAAGCGATGATGGATTTGTCTTTGTTGATGATAATCCTCGTGAAAGAAAAATAGTTAGAGATTATATTAAAGGTATAGCTATACCTAATATAGATAATCCAGAAAATTATATAAGAACTATAGATAAAAATGGTTATTTTGAATGTATAAATATATCTAAAGAAGATTTTGATAAAGATAAACTATATAAAGAAAATAAAATGCGTAATGAATTAATGACAACGTTTGATAATTATGATGATTATTTAAAGTCATTAAAAATGAAAGCTAAAATAAAAGATTTTGAGCCAGTATATTTACAAAGAATTACGCAACTAATTAATAAGAGTAATCAATTTAATTTAACTACTAAAAGATATAGTGAAATAGATGTTAAAGAAATGTATGAAGATAATAACTATATTAGATTATATGGTAAATTAGAAGATATATTTGGTGATAATGGTTTAGTATCTGTAGTAGTAGGTAAGATAGATGATAACGTATTACATATTGATTTATGGATTATGAGTTGTCGTGTATTAAAGAGAAATCTAGAATACGCTATGATGGATGAATTAATTAAAAAATGTCGTAGTTTAAAAATTAAAAAGATTATAGGTTATTATTATCCAACTGGTAAGAATAAACTAGTAGAGCATTTCTATGATGATTTAGGATTCACATTAGATAAAGAAGATAATGGTAATAAAGAGTATCATATAGATGTAAATAAATATAAGAAACAATGTCATGTTATTAAAGTTGACAATAAGATTTAAAGCATATATTAATTTATATGCTTTTTATGTTATACTATAGATAGTAGGAGATTAGAAGATATGAAAGATAAAGATTCAAATTTTCCAAAGTGGAGTGATAAAAATACCTTAGAAAGAGTATTATCTGTAGTATCATGGTTAATATTAATTGGATCAGGTATTATATATTCAATTTCATTCTTTTCTAATATATTTGGACAAAAAGTATTTACAATATTATTACCATTAGTAAGTTTATCTATATTTATGGATGCTTATATATATCGTAAGAGAAAATCAACAATGATATTTTGTCTTGTTTGTGGAGTAGCTCTTATATTTATGGGAGTAGTACTACTATTAGTATTTAGATAGAGGTTGGTTATGAGAAAGTTACATACTAGTTTTTTAAATTTTTGTATTATAGGTGTAATGGAAGGTGTTTTATTTGCATTAATGACAGCATTTTTACTAAATTATTTGCAAGAATCTTTCAATTTATCAACTGTAGTTAGTTATACAGAATGGTTACTTGTATTAATACCATGTTTTGGTTTAGTAGGTGGACTATTTAATGCATTAATAGCTCTATTCTTAGAAGATGAGGAAAAACCTAAGAGAAAATTCCTATTCTTCCGTAAATAGGGTACTAATATTTATTGAAAAGGATATAATATTATAATAAAATATTATTATAGAGAGTCTATGATTGTGAGGAATTATTATGAAGAATAAGAAGAAAAAAAATAATATGTCTCCAGAGATGAATAAAAAAGTTGAAGAGGTAAAAGAAGAAGTTAAAGAAGAGAAAAAGGTTGAACAACCAAATCCTCCTAAAACTGAAGGAAAGAAAAAGAATAAAAAAGAAGAAAAGAAACCGGTTGAAAACAAAGATGAACCAGTTATTCCAGAAGTTAAGGAAGAAGTAAAAGAAGAAGTTAAACCTCAACCTAATAATAATCAAAATCCAGAAGGATCTTCTAAGAAAAAGAAAAAGAAAAAAGGTAATACTCCTGCACAACCAGAAGTAAAAGAAGAACCAGCTATTTCTTTTGATGAACCTAAAAAGGAAGAAGTAAAAGAGGAACCTAAAGTAGAAGAGGTAAAAGAAGAACCAGTAGTTCCTGAAACTCCAGTAGTTCCAGAACCACCAAAACCTCCAGTACCTCCTGTACAACAAACAGTTACTCCTGCACCTCAACCACAAAGAACAGTAGTTATTACAACTGCTCCTAGAACAGTTAATGTAGTTCCTACACAACAAGTTCCTGGTGCTCAACAAACAACACCTAGCGGATATAATAATCCAAATGGTGCACCAAAAATGGCTGATATTTATGGTAAATCATTAGAAGAGAAACTAGCTGAAAGAGAAGCCGAATATTATAAGAGTAAACAATCAAATGGTATAAAAGAAATAGGAACATATTTAATGATGACAATTATCATTATTATATGTGCTATTGTATTACTTGCTTTAATTGGTTATCCACCAACTGAATGGTTTAAGAAACCAACTACAACAACAACTACTAAACCTTATACATATCAAGCTTATACAACAACTAGTAAGAAAATAGTAACAGTAGCTACAACTACTGCTGCTCAAAGAGCAACACATACACAGTTTGTTGATAAAGGTAAGACTGGTGCTACTTATGTAAGAACAGTTAAACCAGATAACACTCAACCAACTCAATAAAAAATAATAAAAAAAGAAGGCTAAAGGTCTTCTTTTTTTGGCGTTTTTATTGTAATATAATAAAGGAAGGACATGATGTTATGAAGGACTTACATAGCCATTATATTTTTGGGGTTGATGATGGTGCAAAGACTATTGATTCTACACGTAGAATGTTAGCATATGCTAGTAGTGCTGGTATCAAAGACATTATGATGACCCCACATTATATTAAAGAAAGTAAATACATATCTACTAAACATAGTAATATGGATAAATTTATAGAAATAAAAGAAATAGCTTTGGAATATGGAATAAACGTTTATTTAGGAAATGAAATATTTATATGTCCTGAATTAGTAGATTTAATTAAAAAAGAAGAAGTAGCTACTTTAAATAATTCTAAGTACTTCTTAGTTGAATTACCAATGAATACTCGTTTAACAAATGTTAAAGGTATTCTTGAAGAAGCTTTAGATTATGGTTATATTCCAATACTTGCTCATCCAGAAAGATATACTTGTTATTATGACTGTATTGAATTCTTCCAAGAATTACATGATATGGGCGTATTAATGCAAGTAAATGGACCATCAATAACTGGTCTATATGGAAGAAGAGCTAAATCAATGGCTAAACGTTTATTAAAAGCTAATTTAATTGATTTTATAGGTAGTGATATTCATTCATCTAAAGAAAAGAAATACGATAAATTAGATGTTATGGAACATAAAATTAAGAGATATTGTGGCAAAGAAAATGCTAATAATATCTTATTTAATAATTTTGATAAAGTAATAAAGAACGAAGATATTTAAAATAAAGTTGATTTTTTAAGATTTTATGGTATAATCTTAGATAACTTTTGTGTTTTGTTACGTAGAAGAAGAAAGGGAAGTTATTATGAGCGAAGAATTAGAAATGCTTAATAATCCGAAATCAAGGGTTGCCGAAGCTATTAAAACAATTCGTACAAATCTTGATTTTAATAATATAGACGGTAGTAAAAAACGTGTTTTATTAACGTCTTCTCAACCAGGTGAAGGTAAGAGTTTCATTGCAGCTAGTTTAGCACACTCTTATGCTGCTACTGGTAAAAAGGTATTAATCATTGATTGCGATTTAAGAAGAGGAAGACAAGGAGCTTTATTTGGAGTACTTAATAAAAAAGGTTTATCTAATTTATTAATTACTGATTTAACAGATGTTAAAATCATTCCAATCCAAACAAAGATCAATAATGTTTACTTATTACCTAGTGGAGTAGTTCCTCCAAATCCAAGTGAATTACTAGGTAGTAGTAATATGGCTAAATTGATTTCAATAGTAGAGAAAGATTACGATATTATTATATTTGATTGTCCACCAGTTATTGGATTATCAGATACATTAATAATCACTAAATATGTTGATTATTCAATTATCGTAGCTTCATATAAAGATACACCACTTGAAGCATTAAAGAAAACATGCAAATCATTAGAATCAGTAAATGCTAAAATAGCAGGAATAGTATTCAATAAGGTAGCTGTTAATAAACATGGTTACTATGGTAATTATGGATACTATGGTTCTTATTACGAGTAGGAGGGTTGAACAATGGAAGAAATAGATTTAGTTCAATTATTTAACTACTTTAAATCAAAATGGTTCTATATATTATTTGCAGCTTCTTTAGCATTTTGTGTATCAAGTATTTATGTAAATCAATTTAGACAATTAGAGTATACAAGTTATACTAAAATAATCTTAAATCAAGCATCAAGTAGTGAAACAATTAGTAATCAAGATATTAATTTAAATCAATCATTAGTATCTGACTATACAGAAATAATTAAAAGTAAATTAGTTTTAAATCAAGTAATTGATTTATTAGACTTAGACATTGAATACGAACAATTAACAAAAATGATATCAGTTACTGGTATTAAAGATACAGCTATTATTAAAATAAGTGTTACACATGCTGATCCAAATCTAGCTTGTGATATAGCTAGTACAATCGCTGATGTATTCATGAAAGAAGTTGGAGATATCTATAAACTAGATAACGTTAGTGTATTAGATGAAGCTGAAGTATCTGCTAAATCTTCTAGTACAAGCGCTATGAAGATTATTGCTATAGCTATAGTAGTAGGTGTAGTAGTAAGTATGGGTATCATCTTCGTATTCTTCTACTTTGATACTACTATCAAAGATGAAGATGTTATTGAAAGTGCTGTTGGTATTCCAGTTATTGGTACAGTACCATATGACCCAAATACAACTAATAAAACAAATAATAATAAGAAGAATATGGATACTACAAGTGAAGTTATCGTAGAAAAGGTAAGAAAAACAACTACAAGAACAACAGATAGATCTGGTGAATTAAAAGTAGTTGGAAGAAGAGGAAGAACTAGAAAGTAAAATGTAAAGTTTTACTTTCTTTTTTATTTATCATATTTATTTATAATATAATAATAATAGGTGAGTATTTATGGCAAAAGATAATTATCAATTATTCTTAAGTAAAATAGATGAATTATCTAAAGTACGTTTAGAAAGAATAGATGTTATATTTCAAGTTAATAAATATAAGTTTATGAGTGAAGGATATGAATTAACTGAAGTATCTATTACTAAAGATAAAGGCCTAATATATAGAAACAATAAAGGATTCTTTGCATACGAAGGAAATGCTTTAAATTTTATTAAAAAACATAAAGAAGAATTAAAAATAATACATGGTATCTTACAAGAAAAAGAAATGATTCTTAATGGGTACTATAAGAGTGAAGAAGATGCTACAGAATTAAACAATATAGTTAGTTCTTTAGGTTATGGTGAAACAAGAAAGAGATTATTAGATAAATATGATGGTGATCATCCATCAGAAGAATTTAAAAATTTAATGAATGATTTAGATTTATTAAATAAGACAGAAGATAAAGCTGTTATAGAAGATTTAGTTAAGCGTTCATTTAATCATATTAAGAAAGCTATTAAAGAAGGTTTTAGAATCGAATTAAAGAAATTAAATAAGAAATATGATACTGATTTTGATAATTATGTTGGGGTAACAATAATAGATCCTGATGCTGGAGGTATTAATTTATTATATGGAAGTGATGGATTTGAATTAGATCAAAATATCTCTTCTAAGAGTGTTAATACTGACTTTCCATTCCTTGAAGTTTATTTAAAAATAATTACAATGGGGTTACTTAAGAGTCTAAATATATAAAAATATGGTAAAAAGTGCTAGTTTTTGGCACTTTTTTGTTATTTTTTATTGATTTTATTTGGTAATTTTGGTACATTTTATATGTAGGGTACATGCCTACTAGAAATACTATGAAAATAGGGAGGTAATAAATATGTCAAAAACTGAATTAGTAGCATTCATTGCTGAAAAGGCTGGCTTAACTAAAGCTGATGCAGCTAGAGCTGTAGATGCTTTCGTTGAAGGAGTAACAAAAGGTCTTAAAAAAGAAGGAAAGGTAGCTTTAGTTGGTTTCGGAACATTCTCTGCTAAAAAGAGAGCTGGAAGAAGCGGAATCAATCCATTAACAAAGGCTCCAATGAAAATTCCTGCAAAGACAGTTGCTTCATTCAAAGCTGGATCTAAATTAAAAGACGCTTTAAATTAGTCTTTACAAAGAACACGTTAAGTGTTCTTTTTTTTATGAGTTTTCCTTTTTTTATGGTATATAATTGAATTATAAGGAGGATTGTGTATGACTGATGAAACTAATGAAGTAAAAGATAATACTACAGAAGTTAAAGAAGATACTAAAAAAGTTAAGAAAAAAGTCTATAAACTAAAAACTTGGCCTAAAGTATTAGTAGTCATATTAATCCTAGCTGGGTTTGGTATTTATTACGCTAATATAAAACATCAAGAGTATTTATATACTCAAACATATGAATATAAATTTACTCAAATAGGTTATTCTGAAGATGAAATAAAAATACTATTGGACAAATTAGATGATGATAAATTAGAAATTATTCTTAATAGAGAATATAATGAATTTATTCCAATGTTTATTCAAGCTAAATATTTCTTATTTAAAAACTTAGATGAATATTTAACTCAAGTAGTAACTCAAGATCAAGACTTCTTTAAATATAAAGGAGTAGATGGTTATAACTATGATGATATTGTTGCATTAGTTAATGTCCATGCCGAAGAACCATTCTATACTAAATCAGCTAATACTGATATGGATAAAGGGATGGCTATAATTACTAATAAATACTTTAAATTAGATAGTAAATATGTACCAGATGATCTAGTAAGTATACCAGTTACATATCGTTATGGTGATGAAAAGAAAATAAGAAGTGAAGTATATGAAGCATTTGTAGAAATGTTTGAAGCAGCTAAAGCTGATGGACACTATCTATTAGTAGAAAGTGCTTTTAGATCATATGATAAACAAGTACAAGTATATAAACAATATGAAAATCAAAAGGGTACTAAGTATGCTGATGGAATAGCAGCTAGACCAGGTTTTTCTGAACATCAAACCGGTTTATCTTTAGATATATTTGCAAAAGAATGCTATCAACAATCAACATTTAAAGACAGTAAAGCATATGCTTGGCTAATAGCTAATTCATATAAGTATGGTTTTATATTAAGATATCCAGAAGGAAAAGATAATCTAACAGGTTATAAATATGAATCATGGCATTATAGATATATTGGAAAAGACTTAGCTAAGAAAGTATATGATAGTGGTTTAACATATGATGAATACTATGCATATTATATTGAAGGAGATAATTAAAATCTCCTTTTTTCTTTACAGTAATATTTACTATAAATTAAGCTTATTTAATGATTTTATTATATAATTATTGTAAGAGGTGAGAACCCATGCGTGTAATTATTACAGCTGGTGGAACTGGGGGACATATATACCCAGCTCTTGCTATTTTAAATAAGATTAAAGAAATGGAACCGGATTCCGAATTTCTATATATTGGAACTCATAATCGAATGGAAAAAGATATAGTTCCAGCTCATGGTATAGATTATGAACCATTAGAGATATATGGTTTAGCTAAAGATTTAAAACTAATGCCAAGAAATATTAAGAATGTATTCTTAATAGCTAAAGATTATAAGAAATGTATAAAGATAATGAAAGAGTTTAAACCAGACATTGTCATGGGCTTTGGAGGATATGTTTCTTATCCCGTAATTAAAGCAGCTCATAAACTAGGTTTAAAAACATTTATCCATGAACAAAATAGTATTCCAGGTAAAGCTAATAAAGGATTACTAAAGAATGTTGATTTAATAGGTGTAAGTTTTGAAGATTCTCTAAAATACTTTGAAGGATATAACGCTATTATGACGGGTAATCCTGTATCTGAAAATGCTTTAAAAATTGATAAAATTAATAAAGAACAATTTGGTATGAGTAGAGATAAAAAAGGTATACTTATAGTAAGTGGTTCGTTAGGAAGTAGTGTTGTAAATCAAAAAATGATTGAGTTTTTAAACTCAATTGGCGAAGAAGATTACGAAGTATTATATATAACTGGTAAGAATTTCTATGAAGAATTCAAAAAACATGAATTCCCTAAGAATGTCTTTGTTGAACCATATGTTGATAATTTAAGTGGTTTAATGAAAGATATGGATCTGATAGTATCTAGAGCCGGAGCATCTAGTGTATCCGAAATTGAGGCACTAAGATTACCAGCTATACTAATACCTAGTCCATATGTTGCTAATAATCACCAATATTACAATGCTATGTCTATTGTTAATGAAGGTGCTGGATTTATGATCCAAGAAAAAGATTTAACAGCAGATACATTAAAGAAACAAATAAATGAAATATTCAGTGATGAAGAAAAAATAAATAAAGTAAAGGAAAATCTAAAGAGGATAAGTATTGATGATTCATCATCAATTATATATAACGAAATAAAAAAATTAATATAATAAGCAAGGAGGAATAATAATGGAAGAAGTTAAAACTAAAAAAGTTAAAAGACTAAGACTTAATGTTGCTAGAACATTATTATTCTTTTTATTTATATATTTAATTGTATCTTTTGTTTTATATTTATATAAAGAACCGGTTAAACATTATGAAATAACTGGTCTAGATTATTTAAATGATGCTTATGTATTAAGAAAAGCAGGATTAACTGATTATCCTCCTTTTGTATCTATATTACCTAGTGATATAGAAAAAAAACTAAAAGGAGATGAATTTATAACTGATGCTAAAGTTAGTTATGGATGGAATTTTCAAATAAATATAGAAGTAAAAGAAAATACTCCAATGTTTATTGCTAAGAGTATAAATAAAGTAGTGTTATTAGATGGTACATTAATAGATAATGATGGTAGTATTTTAGGTTTACCAGTATTATTAAATGATACTACGGAAGAAGCACGAAATGAATTAGCATTAAACTTAAAGAAAGTAGATAAAGGTATACTATATATGATTAGTGAGATAGAGTATACTCCAACTTATGGTAATACCGGTGTAGTAATAGATGATAAGAGATTCTTATTATCTATGGATAATAAAGTATTAATATATATAACGGCTAATAAAGCTCAAAGATTAAATGATTACTTAAATATAATTGCTAGTATAGATGAAACAGCAGGTGGTACATTAAGCTTAGATAGTTTAGTTGAAGGAGTATACCCTTATAAACCAGGTACAACAACTACAACAACCAAATCTACTAAAAAAACAACAACTAAGAGTACTACTACTGCTAAAGGTACTACAACAACTAAAAAAACTAGTAGTACTACAACAAAGAAAACAAGTAGTACAAAAAAAACTAGTTCTACAAAGAAGACTAGTACTACTAAGAAAACAACGACAACTAAGAAAAAGAACTAGGGGGATAATATGAAAGAAAACTATGATAAAAAAATGATGGAAATTGTTAATACTTTTGATGGTAAAAAAACAATTTTATTACACAGCTGTTGTGGTCCATGTTCTTCAGCATGTATTGAAAGATTAAGAGATTATTTTGATATAACAGTATTGTATTATAATCCTAATATCGAACCTCAAGAAGAATATGAACATCGTAAAAGTGAACAAATAAGATTATTAAAAGAATTGGATATAAAGTTTATGGACTGTGATTATGACAATGAAGCATTTGAGAGTGCTGTCAAAGATTTACATGATGAACCAGAAGGTGGAAAGAGATGCACAGTCTGTTTCGCTTTAAGATTAAAATATACAGCAGAAATGGCAAAAAAATGTAATTTCGATTATTTTTCCACAACTTTAACTGTTTCTCCTCATAAAAACAGTGATATAATAAATATAGTAGGAGAGACTCAAGGAAAAGAAGTAGGAGTCAAATTCTTATATGCTGATTTTAAAAAGCGTGAAGGTTTTAAACGCAGTATAGAATTGGCTAAACAATTTGATTTATATAGACAAGATTATTGTGGATGTTTATATAGTAAAGGAAATGGTGAAGAAGAATGAAGAAAAATGGTTTTACATTAGTAGAATTACTAACAGTTATTACAATACTTGGTGTTGTAGTAGTATTCCTAATTGGTGCTAACTTAGGTATCTTAGGAGGAGCTAGAGATAAAATAGATGAATTAGCTTTAAAGCAATTCTATGATGGTGGCAAATTATTTTTAGCCGATATTGATAATGGATTATATGGATATACATTTGCTATTGATGAAAGAATAGGTACATTTAATTATATTGGAAATAAATTTAGGGTAATGTTAGATTATGCTGAAGATGAAAGTTCATCTAAGATAAAAACAGTTTCATTTACTAAAATGAGTGATGCAGTATCTTATTTTGCTAATGAAAATAATACAGCTAGTCAATATTATACTAAAGCACAATTAGAAGTAGATACATTTGCTGGTTTAAAAGCAACTACTTGTGATAGCTTTTCTGTAATTGTTGAAAAGAAAACAGGCGATAAAATAGATGATATTTATATTTGGTGTAAATATCGTCCAATTGATGATACATTAACTACTGATGTAGATGAATCAACTATTATGTCTAATGTTAAAATAATAAAATTAAGTAATTGTATTAAGAAAGTAAATGGGGGAAGTGGTGCTATTATAGGTGGTCAAACTGAATCATCTTATTGTACTAAATTCTCTGATTCATATTTTACTGAAGCTACAGTACAATACTTACAAGGTAATATGATTTATGGTTATGAAGCAAGATTATATATGACAGGAACACATCTAAATAATGATGGAAATCAAACACCAAACTTCTTTACAATAACTGCTTGGGATTTAAGTAGATTAGGTTATTATAATGATGGTAAATGTGATTATAATCTAGCATCTGACGAAAGAAAATGTCGTGTTAAAAAAGAAGAAAAGCTAGAAGCTCGTATTAAAACCATTTATTCAGATAATAAATCAACAATATTATCAGATGGTTATGAAGTAAAACGTGTTGATGCAAATGGTAATAAAATAAGCGAATAATATTCGTTTATTTTTTTTTGATTTTATATTATAATATCAATGTGATGAGTTATGAAATTTAATTATACTAAACTTTGTGTATTAAATTATATTTTTATCATTATTTTAGAACTATTATTTAAGTTCTTTATAATGGGTAGTGCTGATATAGGATATTTATATATTCTTGTTTTTAGTATGCCATTTGCTTTTCTAATTACCTTCTTAGGAAGTTTGTTTTGGAATAGAAAAGTTAATAGAGTAATATCTATTATTTTATGGATACTTTTATTCTTAGCATTTAGTGCGGAAGCTGTCTATTATAGTTTCTATAAAACTATATTTGGTATTGGTGGATTAGAGTATGGTGGACAAGTAATGGAATTTATGGACACAATTGTAGATCATATATTTGCTAATATAGGTTTAATACTAGGTGGATTTGTTCCAGTAATAATATTAATTGTATTAAGTGTTAGAAATAATATTAAACATGATAAGTTCTATTTAAAAGAAAGTGTAGTACTATTTATTGCATCTATTTTTATGTGTGTAACAATATTACAATTTAATTATAAGAATAATTATATAAAGAGATTATTTGTTAAAACAAATGATATATATGAAAGTACTAATTACATGGGATTATTATCTGGTGTTGTTTTAGATGGTTATAAAACATTAACTAATTTTGAAGAAAGTGTCGATTTAGATATTGAAGAAACTAAAGTAGATACTACTAAAAAGACAACAACAGTAATAAGAAAAGATACTGAAGAAAATATATATGATGATAAAATTGAATATAATATTACTGATATAGATTTTGATAAATTAATTGCTAATACTAGTGATGATACTTTAAAACAAATGCATAAGTATTTTAAGAATCAAAGTGCTACTAATAAGAATGATTATACAGGTATATTTGCTGGTAAGAATATAATCTTTATTACAGCTGAAGGATTCTATCCAATTGCCGTAAACGAAAAATATACACCAACTTTATATAAGTTAGCTAATAATGGATTTGTATTTAATCATTTCTATCAACCTATATTTAACTGTTCAACATCTGATGGTGAATTTATTAATATGTTATCTATATTACCAGGAGTTAAAACATGTTCAATGAAAGCTACTACTGGAGTATATTTACCATATAACTTAGGTAGTATTATGAAAAAGTATGATTATGATACATATGCATTCCATGGTTGGACTTATACATACTATAATAGAGACGAAACATATCCAAATATGGGATATACATATTATGGTTATGATCGCTTTAATACAGGCTATAAATATGCTTTAAAGGGCATTAAGTATGCTTGGCCAACAAGTGATGTAGATGTAGCTAATGCTAGTTATCCAGTATTTAGTAAATCTAAAAACTATGTTGCATATTATATGAGTATATCTGGACATTTAAGATATAACTTTAGTGGTGGAAATGCTATGTCATCTCGTAATAAGAATGCTGTAGCTGACTTAAATGCTAATACTAATGTTAAAGCGTATATTGCATCACAAGTTGAATTTGATAAATCAATGAAGGTATTATTAGATAATCTAGAAGCTGATGGTAAACTAGATGATACAGTTATTGCTATAGTAGCAGATCATTATCCATATGGTTTAACAGATGATGAAATAAAGAGTTATGATCCTACTGTAAAGAATGGTACATTTGATTTATATAAGAATACATTTATCTTATATAATTCGGCTATTAAAGAACCAATAGTAGTAGATAAATATACTAGTTCTTTAGATGTATTACCAACACTATTAAATATGTGGGGTGTAGAATTTGATTCTCGTTTATTAATAGGTAAAGATATCTTTAGTGATGAAGATGATTTAGTAATATTTAATAATAAATCATGGATTACTAGTAAAGGAAGATATTTCTATTCTAAAAAGAAATTCGAACCATTTAATGGTGAAAAAGTAGATCAAGAATATATTGATAAAATTAATAATATTGTTAAGTTAAAATTCCAAATGAGTAAATTATTAATTTCTAAAGATTATTACAGAAAGGTTTTGGGTAAATAATGGGTTTTTTTAGTAAATTAAAAGAAGTTATTTCAGGTAAAAAAGAAGTAATTGAAGATATAAAAACTACTAATAATGTTGAAGATATTAATGAAGTAGATGAAGAATTATTAGATACTAAAGAAAAAGATGTTGTAGCATATGATAAAGGCTTAGAAAAAACTAGAAAAGAATTCGTATCACAATTATCTATCCTTGGTAAAAAGTTTACTAGAGTTACAGAAGATTATTATGAAGAATTAGAGCAATTACTTATTAAAGCTGATATTGGTGTTAATACGGTATTTAAATTCTTAGATAGATTAAGAGATAGAGTTAAACATGAAAATATTACTGATACTGCTTATCTTACAGAAGTAATTGTTGATGAATTATTCTTAATATATGTTGAAGGTGACTCTTTAACAGATAAGATTAATTTTGCTGAAGAAGGACCAACTGTTATATTAATGGTTGGAG
>JAEEGL014561422.1_pt1 | contig 17670 bp, 15 predicted proteins | sample 9134231 | NCBI WGS metagenome assembly JAEEGL01 (sample SAMN16246548, study PRJNA631951) | gut metagenome | biome: gut microbiome; feature: rumen; material: fiber-attached | host: Bos | place: Iran: Karaj | collected 2018-10 | reverse complement strand
ACTTCTTCTCCATAAAAGAACTTGTTCTGCACCATATTTTTCTCTTGTTTCATCTTTATTTAGTCCTTGTAATGCCCCATAATGTCTTTCATTTAATCTCCAGCTTTTCTTTATTGGTATATCTGTTTGACCTAATTCTTTTAAAATATAATCTAATGTATCATTAGCTCTTTTTAATACTGATGTATAGGCTATATCAAAAGTATAACCTTTTTCTTTTAATAATTTACCAGCTGCAATAGCTTCCTTAACTCCTTTTTCAGATAAACCTACATCAGTCCAACCAGTAAACCTATTTTCTAAATTCCAAACACTTTCACCATGTCTTACTAATACTAATTTCATATTCACCTCACTATTATATTTTATCAAAAAATATTACTTCATGCCAATAATTCTTGAATAATTCACATTTTTTTGTTAACATATTAATATAATGGAGGAAAGATGGAAAAAGAAGAATTATTTATCCCAAAAACGAAATATAAAGCTTTAAAAATAATCCTAGCTATTATTTTAATAGGTGGATTAATGGCCGGAGGTTATTTTCTATATCAATATAAGTTTAATAATCCTAAAAATATTGTTAATAATATTATTACTAAAGCTAAAAGTAATATTAAAGAATCTTTAAATAATGTTGATGATCATAGTAAATATAATATATCTGGTCTATTTAAATTTGATACTAATATTGATGATGAAGAACTAAAAATATTAAAAGATATAGAACTTCAATTTAATGGAGAAATAGATACAAAAGAATCAATAGGTAATCTAGATATTGGTAGTAAATATCAAAATGAAAAATTAATTGATATCAAAGCTTATTATGAAAAAGATTTAGTTTATCTATTATTAGAAGATATTTATGATAAATATTTAAAAATAAATGTCAAAGAAGATGAAGTAACTGAGTCTATTCCTAAAATAAACTTAACTAAAGAAGAAGTAGAAACTATCTTTGATGCATTACTTAATTCATTTGAAAAAGAAGTAAGTAAACTAGATATTAAAAAGGTAGATACTACCATTACTATTGATAAAGAAAAAATCGATGTTATTAATAATTATATTGAACTTAAAGATAAAGAAGTAAACGACTTTATTATTGGAATAGTAAGTCACTTAGATAGTAATCAAAAGTTTATGGATATTATGAATAAACTAACTGATAATAAAGCTAAAGAAGCTTTTGATGGTCTTAAAGAAGGACTAAAAGAAGAAGCATTTAAGGGTATTTATAAAATATGCTTCTATACTGATAAGGGATTACTTAATAAAAAATTAATTAGTATTCGTCAAACAATGGCTCTTGATGATGGAACTTTAAGTTTTAATGTCGATAAGATAAGCGATGATGAAGTACTAATCTCAATGATTGCTGATAAATTAAATTACTCCATAAGAATAAAAAAGAATAGCTCTGTTATTGTATTAAAGCTTAATATCAATCTTGATGGTGAATATATTGATATTGAATTAAATATGAACTATGAAAAGATAAATAGTATTAGTAAACCTGATCTTACTAATAGTAAAGATATTAATGAATTAACAGAAGAAGAAAACAAACAAATTAATGATAAAGTATTAGAAAATGATGTATTAGTTAAATTAATGAAGAAAATTAATTCTATTGGTCAAAAGGAAGTTTAATACTTCTTTTTTTTATAAAAAAAATACACCGAAGTGTATTAATAATTTTCTTTTTTGATTTCAAAATATGATTGTGGATGATTACATACTGGACAAACAAGTGGAGCTTTCTTACCTACTACAATATGACCACAATTACGACATTGCCAAATCATATCTCCATCTCTTGAAAATACTAGTCCATCTTTAACATTAGCTAGTAATTTACGATATCTTTCTTCATGCATTTTTTCAATAGCTGCAACACCACGGAATTTCTTAGCTAATGCCGTAAATCCTTCTTCTTCAGCTACTTTAGCAAATTCTTCATACATTTCTGTCCATTCATAGTTTTCTCCTTCAGCTGCTGCTAAAAGATTTTCTTCAGTACTTGGTACTTCTCCACCATGAAGTTCTTTAAACCACATTTTAGCGTGTTCTTTTTCTTGATTAGCTGTTTCTTCAAAAATAGCTGCTATTTGTTCATATCCATCTTTTTTAGCTTTACTTGCAAAATATGTGTATTTATTTCTTGCTTGTGATTCTCCAGCAAAAGCGGCCATTAAATTTTGTTCTGTTTTGCTTCCTTTTAGTTCCATAATATCCTCTCTTTCAATACAAAAATATTATATCAAAAGAAAAAGTAATATTCTAGATAAATATTACTATTTTACTTTTTTTAATGACAATTTTCGACTATTAGAAAAATTAATATCTTTAATTGGCATATCTTCATCAATTAAGTAGTGATCAAATGTATCAATATAACCTTTATTTTTTCCTAAAAGTTCAGCTTCAAAGTTTGAATAAAGCATATATTTTCCTTTTTTATAGTCTGCTTCTAAACGTAGACTCTTGGGATACTTAATTAAATAATCATAATAAACAGTTAAGTATGGTTCAGATGGATACATTCTCATAATAGCCTGTTTTCTAGCATAATATAGTCTAGCACATAATTCTTCAAGAGCCATGGTTTCTCCACATCGATTTATAATTAAACTCTTGGTAGTAGTATATACTGGGGCAATATTACCAATAAATGGATAAGTACTACTAAATTTTGGTTCAATAAGAGTATCTCCTTCGATATTTTTATATCCAGATTTTTCATTATCATCAACAAATGGATATAAACCCTCATTATAAACGAAACGATTACAATGACTTCCCATATATTTAAAAGAATCTATTTCTCTATGGTTAATATAATCATAGTAAACAACTTTATAAGAGTCATATAAGTATAACGACATAACTCCATCATTTACTTTACATACTCTTGCGTTATGATATAGCATTCCTAAATCAACTATGTCTTTTAATTCAAGATTTTTATCATATATATGAACTAAATTCACATCATCAGCTATTATAAATCTTTCTAATTTATAATCTACTGCAAACTTAGATACATGGTTCACACTCATTTTCTTTCTAAATCTGTGGTCATAAAATTCAACTATATCTCCCATACCCTTACATCTAATAAAATAACCTAACATATAGTAAGGAGCAAAACCCACTTTATATGGTAAACCAATACGTTTTCCTGTTTCTCGATCAATTGCAAAATTCCAATATGATGTTAGACCAATTACATCAATATAATTTAAACCAATAAAATAATAATCAGAATCCTTATCATTAACTCGACCAACATTTCTAAATACATTTCTCTTAATATCTTTACGGGCTTCACGAGGGGCTATATGAATATCTTCTCGATTAGAAACACGAACAATAACATTTTTATGAGAGAAATCTCTATAAAATACATCACACTTGCCTTCATCGAGATCAAATTGTTGTTTATTTTGAAAATGACAAGTATCAAAATAAATACTATATCTTGGATCAAGAACATTTACATAGCCATATTTATGACAAGTATCAAGAAGAACAGCGCAATCTTCACTAATCCCATTACTATATTTATCAACAAAAATATTTTCTAGTCTTTCTTTTACTTGATTACTTAATTTAGGATATAATGATAATTTATAATTATATTTTTTAGCTAAATATTTCTCTTTTTCAACTAATGCATAAAGATTTTGGTAAAACTCATCTTCATATAGACTATTAGTAGTTACAAAATTACATAAATCAAGTATTTCATTCTCATCAGTATTAAGAGTCATATTTAATATTCTATCGTAATAATCTTTCATTTCTCCCTCATCTATTGTTTTTTCTTTGTTTTTCCTTTATCCATTTCGATATCCTTAATAGGAATATCTAAATCTAATGTATAGTTATCAGTAGCTAATAAATAACCACGATATATATTACCACTTCTATAATGAGCATCTTCAAAATATTTATCAGAATCTCGAACGTTATAGATTTCTCTAATCGAATAATTATGATCAGCAAAATTAGGATAAATATTACCACACTCCAAAAATTCAGAAACTTGATAGTTCACACCTAATGTAAAAAGATAGCAATATGAATCCCATAAATAATCTTGACTATTTTCATCAATATTATTTTCTAATTTTTTAAAAAGAACTTTTTTTGAAGTAAATTTACCTGTTCGGTCAATCATCCCATAGTCATCATCTTCACGAACTCTTGCAAGATTGCCTAAAAATGGCATAGCTAATCTAAATTTTGGTTCAATTTGGATGTTTCCGGAAATATCTTTATAACCATACAAACCATTTTTATCAACATAGTTAAGTAATCCTTCACTATAGGCAAATATATATTCATCACTTTCTTTACTTCGAGCAAATGAAGTAATTGCTTTTTCGTTAATGTAATCATAATATAAAATACCACCGGCAATACTAACTGAAATAACACCATCATTGGCCATTAATAAAAAGCCCACATTTATTTCACTATTATCGATTGTTTTAATTAAATTTAACTCTAGGTCATAAATATTAATATCATGATTATTTCCTTGAACTAGTAATTTCTTTTCACCATAATCTATATAGTAACCTTCACTAAGGATATCAATATTTATTTCATTTACTTTCTTTAAATCATTATTATATAAAGTTATTCTATTCTTTTTATTAGTAACTAGAAATGTTCCATTTTTATAAGCAATAATATTAATCATAGAATCAGGTATATGATATTTTTTACCATTTTTTGAATCAATTATATAATTTTTATTAAATGTTCGATCGAAACGTATTTGTACATAATCAGCATTACTATTAAAGCCATATACTTTTCTAAATTGATAGAAAATATCCCCTGGTGCAGTCTTACCATCTTCATGGACACCTTTTTGATCAGAAATTACCATTTTAGCCACGCTATTATCAAATCTTTTAGCATAACAATTACTTTCTTTTAAATTAATAATTTGATGGCTAGTAAATTTATGATTATCAAATAATTCTTGATAATTTCTATCTAACACTTTCAAATAACCATATTTCTTTAAATTATTAATAGATTCCACAGCCATCTCATCATCACCTAAACGATTAATAAATATTCTTTCAATATAGTTTTTTATTTTATCATTTAGCTTAGGATATATTGATGGTTTGCAATTAAATTTATATAGTAAATATTTTTCTTTTTCAATTATTGCAAACAAAATATTATAAAATTCATCTTCAAACAAATGATTATTCATAACATAATTTAATACTTCAAGAATTTTTTCATTATCTGTATTAAAAGTGATTTCATTAATTATATTATGATATTTGTTTTTGGTTATTTCATAATTAGTTAACTCTTTAATTTTTTCACAAACTTCATTCATTTCTATTTGTATCTGTTCTGGTGAAATGATAGTTAAATCACCAGTAATACTTTTTTTAATACTATCATAATAATTATTCTCTATTTCTTTCATTGCATCAATTACTTCACTATCTGTAATAGCATCATATGCATCTTTAAATATTTTTCTAATTTCTTCGTCTTTTTCGATAAAAATAGTAACAGAAGTACATGATTGAATAAAACTTTCTAACTGATGAATATATGCTTGTCTTAATGATTTAGCATCTTTGTATAATGATAATGTAGCTCCTTCTTTTATACCAATATCATTATTAAAATTTCTTTTAGTATTCGAAATAATAATATCTAATTCTTCTTTATAATATTTTTTTAGTTTACTATAATATTCACTTATTATTTCAGAATTAGAATAATGCTTCGTTATATAATCTACTTTCTCTTGTATTATATTTTCTAATTCTTTAACTTTTTCTATTTGATCTTCTTCACTATTATCAAAAACAGTTTGCTTTCTTTCAATAATTCGATTATCAATAAACTTGATTCTACCTAAGTAAAAAGCATTTAACCATCCATAATATGTTTTTAAAGATTTTAGATCATTTTCATCATATTCAAAACTATTAAGTTCTTTTAATAAAACTTCTTTAGTATACTTTAATTCTTTATAATGATTAAATGTTTCTATTTCATTCAATATTTTATCTTTTAAAACACTAATCATTTCTTTTATTTCATCCATATAACCCCACACGTTAAAAACATTGATTATTATAATATAAATGTTATTTTCTTGCAATAAAAAACTAGATTTCTCTAGTTTATTATTTTTGGCTATGATGTGGCATATCTTTTCTACCAATTTCGTAATGTATACAATGAGCACTAATATACTCCATATCATGAAAATCTTTTTTGTCTGAGAATTCTCCAGTAAAAATTACAGTTAGTTTTGTTAAATCAATAGTATATTCTTTACCATTATAATTAATAGTTCGTTTATCATCATCTAAGAACTTACCAAGACCTAAAATTAGATACTTATTTCTATCAAATAAGTAATCTAAATTATTAATTATAATTACTCCTTCAGAGGCTTTATCGGGATCATTTCCCACTTTATTTAAAAGATTTAACAATAACTCATTACTAAGTCTGTCAATTTCCATTCTATCAAAATAATAACTATCATCTAGCCTGTAACCATCACAACTAACGAACGGAATATCCGCCTCTGTTAAAATAGTTTTAACTGGAATATCATCACCATCAATAAGAAATCTACTTTTAATGTCAGTTTTATGATTTAACTCTATTTCAAATAATAGTTTTTCCTTAAATAATTCAAATTTATCATCCATTTTATTATTCCCCTTAACAACTTTAACATTATACCATAAAGTCTCTAAAAACTCAAATTAATCGATAAAAATACGTCTACTTATTTATTTATTAACTGTTTTCCTATATAATGATTATGGAGGTATTTATGAAGAATGTAAATGTTGTTTTAGGAGCTTTTTATGGCGATGAAGGAAAAGGAAAAGTAATTGATTATTTATCAAAAGATGCTAAGTATGCAGTAAGATTTTCTGGAGGTAATAATGCTGGACATCAAGTTGAAGTGAATGGTGTTAAATTTGCTTTTCATCTATTACCTAGTGGTATTCTTTATCCTAACACTAAAGCTATTTTAGGTAATGGTGTAGTAATTGATCCTAAAGTATTAATTGAAGAGATTAATAACTTAAAAGATCATGGTTATAAAGTAGATAATTTATATATTAGTGAAAAAGCTCATGTTATATTCCCTTATCATATTGCTCTTGATGCAATGCAAGAAGATATAAGAGAAAATAAAATAGGAACTACTAAGCGTGGTATTGGACCTGCTTATTGTGATAAATATGAAAGATGTGGAATTAGAATGGAAGATTTCATATCAAGAAGATTTAAAGAATTATTAAAAGTAAATGTTAGAAATAAAAATACTATATTAAAAGCTAATAAACATGATAAAGTTAACTTTAATGAAATATATAAAGAATATAAAGAATATGCTAAAATACTTAAACCATATGTTTGTGATACTACAACAATGTTACATAAAGCAATTAAGAAAAATGAAAATATTCTTTGTGAAGGAGCTCAGGCAACTCTTTTGGATATTGATTTTGGAAGTTATCCATATGTAACTAGTTCTAATCCAACCATCGGTGGTGTATCAACTGGTACAGGTATTGGAGCAAGATATATTAATGAAGTAATTGGAGTTATTAAAGCCTACTCTTCACGTGTTGGTGAAGGACCTTATGTTACTGAATTAAAGGATGCTGTTGGTGATAAAATAAGAGAATTAGGTCATGAATATGGAACAACAACTAAAAGACCAAGAAGATGTGGTTGGCTTGATATTGTAGCTCTTAACTATGCAATTAGAATTAATGGATTAACCGCTATTGCTATGAATCACTTAGATACAGTTGGTAAACTTGATAAAATAAAAATCTGTGTAGCTTATGAATATAAAGGAAAGAAAACTGAATATTTTAGAACTAATATGGAATTTTTAAATAATAGTAAACCAATTTATGAAGAATTTGAAGGTAACTTTGGCGATATATCTAAATGCAAATCTTTTGATGAATTACCAGAAAAGGCTAAGAAATTTGTTAATAGAATTGAAGAATTAACTGATACACCAATTAAGTTTATTGGTACTGGTGCTGGTAGAGAAAGCATCATTGTGAGGTAATTATGAATGAATTATTATCACTTTCACCTATTGATGGAAGATATTTAGCAAAAACTAAAGAACTTGCTGATTCATTTAGTGAATATGCTTTAATTAAATATCGTGTTGATGTTGAAATAAAATGGTTATTATATCTTATTGAAAAGAAAATAATTAATGAAAAAATAACTAAAGAAGAAAAAGATAATATTCTAGGTATTATTAAAAGATTTAATTTAGAAGAAGCTTTAGTAGTTAAAAAAATAGAAGATGTTACCAAACATGATGTTAAATCTGTGGAATATTACCTTCAAGTAAAGTTTAAAGAGTTAAAATTAGAAAGATTAATTCCTTTTATTCATATAACATTAACTAGTGAAGATATTAATAATACTAGTTATAATTTAATGATTAAAGATGGATTAGAGAAATATTTAGCTAATTTAAATAAACTAATCGATAAAATTGATGAATTAGCTAAAGATTATAAAAAAAGTCCAATGATGGCTCATACTCATGGACAAAATGCTACCCCTACTACGGTTGGTAAAGAATTTAAAGTGTTTTCTTATCGACTTAAATCAATTCTTAATTTATTAAACAATTTAAAACTAAGAAGTAAATTTAGTGGAGCTGTTGGAAACTATAATTGTCATATCATAGCTTTCCCAGAAGTAGATTGGATTAAAACGACAAAAAATTTTGTTGAAAGTCTTGATTTAGAATATAATCCATTAACTACCCAAATTGAATCTCATGATATTTTATGTGTTCTACTTAGTTATTTAAAAATAATTAATAATATCATTAAAGATTTAAATAGTGATATGTGGTTATATATCTCAAGAGGATACTTTAAAGAAAAGAAACAAGACTTAGAAGTTGGATCAAGTGTTATGCCACATAAAGTTAATCCAATTAATCATGAAAATTCAATGGCTAATATTGAAATAAGTAATGGATTAATTGATGCTTTAGTTAATAATCTATCGATATCTCGTATGCAAAGAGATTTAACTGATTCAAGTAAATTACGTAATCTTGGAGTAATATTTAGTCATTCTTTAGTTAGTATTAAAGAAACAATTAATGGATTAAATAAACTAGAAGTAAACGAAAAACTATTAAAAGATGAACTTGATAATCATTATGAGGTATTAACAGAAGCTATTCAAACTGTCCTTAGAAAAAATAAAATAGAAAAGGCTTATGAACAATTAAAAGAATTATCTCGTGGTAAGGAGCTAACCAAAAAAGATTTACATGCATTTATTAAAAAACTTAATATTCCAGAAGAAGATAAAAAAATATTACTTGAATTAACTCCAAGTAAATATATTGGTTTATCAACAACAATTGTGGATAAAAATTAAAAAGACCATTAGGTCTTTTTTCATTATCTTTTATTTACTTTAAAACCGATTTTATTTTCACCATTATTTAAATCACGTTGATATTCCAACTCTTCAATTTCTTTTTTTTCATCAGAAATTATAGAGTTTGCTATTTTTATGTTCTCTTCTTGGCTTGAAACATTCATTTTTCTTAAAACAATCTCATTAGTAAGAGCAAAAGTTTTACAGTAATTTAACATATCACTAATCGCTAAACTTAATGATGGAACTATTACTTTTAATCCTTTTTGAATCGTACTATCTTTAGATATTTTACTGTAGTTATTAATAGACTCAAGTATCCAATTAATATAATTTTTCGTTGTACATTCGGATGCTTCAATTCTGTTACTAATAATACCCTTTCTATCATTGATACTATTTACTCCATATATAGCATGCTGATCTATTCTAAGATCAATTGATACTGATTCACCATTAGAACCAGGAAATATAACACTAACATGAATTATACCAGGAGTAGACTTCAAATTTTCCATCGGCATTTCTTGAATAAAAAATGAAATTTCTATACCTTTAGCAGAAAGTCTTACATCATATGTTTGATTATCACTGTTATTTTTTCCTGTTTTAATAGTACAACCATCTACTGTAAAATAAAATGAATCATTATCTTTATAATAGTTTGCTTCAAAATTACGATCAGCAAAACGAAGAAAATTATCGCAATAATATCTCTCTATTTCTTTATTCATACTATTCATGCTAATACGTGGTAAAGTTTGATTTGGGTTTATCACATGATATCCCAATTGATTTAAAATATTTAAATAATAACTGTTCATATTTCCCCCTGAAACAATTTTTTATTTTACTAAATCATAATATTGATGTCAATAAAATGACACTAGTTATACACTATATTTATAAAAAGGCAATATATTTACTATATTGCCTTTAATTTATAATTATTTTCTACCACTAAGTAATACTTTATATACTCTTATGGAATCTTTAATAACCTTAAAATGACTTTTTTTATTACTGTTTATTAAATAAACTGTTTTTATATCATGCTCTATAATATCTTCTTTCATTTTGACTAATTTAATTAAAACATTTAGTTCATATTCAAATCTACTTCCCTCTACTTTTAATAAATCTTTAATTAAACGATTTGGAATAGCACGTAATCCAGTTTGAGTATCTTTAATATATATTTTATAAATCCATTTAAATACTCTTGATGTTATTCGGTTACCTAGTTTATTTCTTAATGGAGTACTTTTAGTATTAAATAATCTTGTTCCTAAAATAAACTTATCATTAGTTTCTAATAATTCACTCATTTTGATAGCATCACTTGGTAAGTGTTGTCCATCAGCATCTAAACATACTACACCAATATGATCCTTACTAAGATTATCTAAATAGTATTTAAACGCTGTTTTAAGCCCTTCTCCCTTACCTTTATTCACTTCATGAGTAAGAATAATACAACCATTAATTTTCTTTAATTCTTGAAATATTTTATCATTTTCACTACCATCATTAACAATAATAATTTTATGATAATCTTTTTTTAATTCTTGAACTAATTTAATTAATTTATCGTCTGGATTTAAAGCGGGTATTATAGGAACTACTTTCATAATTTAACAAACTTCCTTTTGCCGTAGAAATGTAAGATAAATATTAATAATATATCTACTAAATAAATAATACAAGTTATTAATAATATTTTATCCTCAATTAATGAAAATGGTAATATTACAACTACAATACCTAACATCATTGTTAAAAATACTGATAAACTTTGTTTAATAACTCTTATTTCATTATCATAATCAAATTTAGGAAACATTAAATTTATAATTAAACCAGCAACAGCTGCAAAAATAGAATATGCAATTGGTAATAAATATAATAGTATCATATCAATAAGGGATAAATGAAAATATAATCCAAAGAATGTTGCACTAACAACAACTACTGGTATTAATACCGTTAAATTAACCATTATTTTACTTAAAAAGATAGTATCTGGTTTAACTGGAATAGTTTTCATTATCCAATATGATTTACCTTCCAAAGAAATTGATGGATGAGTAGTTGAAGATAATGCACATACCATTGATAATACTAAGAAGATATTTTTAGATACTAAATCTTTTAAATTTACATCTCCAATCATATTAGCAAATAAATTATTATTAGATACTAACATAGCTACAATAATAATAATTATCATAATACAAGGAAAAGCAGTATTTAGAACATAAATTGAATTAGAAAAATACCTTTTTAATTCTTTATAATATAGTCTTTTGAATGGACTATTTCTTTTATATCCTGTAACCTCATAATTAGTTTTAACATTTTGTTTTAATAATCTATTACGTAATGGAATATAACCAATATTAATAATAAAGATAAATATTGCCATTAATAAGATTGGTAATAAGAAATATATTACTAAGTTTAATAAACTAATATTTTCTATTAAATCAACAAATATCGTTGTAAATGGATAATACCTACTAAAACTATTAACCATATTTACACCTTGATTAACCATAGTAGCTTCATCCAAAGTACTTGATTTAAATGAAATAAACAAAACCAAACAAATAACAGTTAAGTTAACAATATAACTACCAATATTCTTATTTTTAAAGAAACTAGTTATCCATGTTATAATTATTCCCATTATACTAGAAACTAATAATGGAATAATTGGAATAGTTAATAATAACAAAAAGAATATTAAATCATTAGGCATATTAATTGTTGTTACATAAGCTATATAACCAGGTAACATAATAATTAATGTATAAAGTAAATTAACAATATATGAAGACACTATCTTACTAGCTATTACACTACTTCTACTAATTGGTAAACTCATTAGTAAATCATAATCTTTAAAATCAAATAAAATATTCTTTATTCGAAACAAATTAAAAAAGAAGACATAAAAAGTACATACAACAAATAGGAAAGCTATTACATATAGTGGCTTTCCAATTTGAATAAAGTTTGGTAATAAAGTTTTAGATAAAAAATATACATACCACATTATATAACCAACTATCGCAATAATACCAATTGTTTTCAAAGTTTTCTTTTTTCTATCACTTTTTAATTTTACATTAGTATTTTTACCAAAGTTAAATGTTTGTAAGATATTTATTTTAACTATTTGTAAAAAGCTATTCATGAACTTTCTCCATAAATAAATCTTCTAATGATTTATCTTTAATAACTTTCTTCATACTATCAAACACTACTAATTTACCTTTTTTAATAACTGCTACTTTATTACATAATTTTTCAGCTACTTCTAAAACATGAGTAGAAAATAATATAGCTACTCCTTCTTTAGTTAATTCTTTCATAACTTCTTTTAAATTATGAGAACTAACTGGATCAAGTCCAACAAATGGTTCATCTAAAAGAAGAATTTTTGGTTTATGAATTAAGGCACTTATTATCGCTAATTTTTGTTTCATTCCATGAGAATATGTATTAATAGTATTACCCAAAAAACCTGTTAATTCAAACATATCACCATATTTCTTTATTAGTTCTTCACGATTACTAACTTCATAAATATCACAAATAAAATTAAGATAATCGATTCCTTTTAAAAATTCATATAAATCAGGATTATCTGGTAAATATGCCATAACCTTTTTACATGCAATAGGGTTTGTTTTAATTGATTTACCATCAATTAAAATATCACCACCTTCAAAATCTAATATTCCACAAGCTGATTTTAAAGTCGTCGTTTTCCCTGCTCCATTTGGTCCAACAAACGCACAAATATCACCATTTTCAACTTTAAAACTTAAATCGTCAACTGCTTTTTTATTTCCATATGATTTGGAAAAATTAATAAATTCTAACATAATATTCACCATCTTTACTTTTATATATAAGAATATACCACAAAATAGATAATAAGTAAATAAATGGACGACAATAGTTAAAATAAAAAACTGTTATTTTTTAACAGCTTTTTTATCCTTCTTAACTTTCTTTGGAAATAATAATTCATGAAAAGCAAACAAAATTCCCAACATAAATATTAATACTTGTCGATAAGTAAAATAGTTATGAATTAAAGTATGATTAATAAGTAATATGTACCAAGCTAGTGGATATAAAGATAACAAAATAAATGGTAAAGCTTTTTTATTAAAGTTTTCAGAAACTACTTTAAATTTATTAGCAATAAATAATACAATCATTGATAAAACTACATATAAAGATGACTTACCAAATATTAAGATTATAGTATATAAGAAATTAGCACTTGTAATATCACTCTCTCGACGCATACGAAAGAAACTTTGAGTAAAACCAATACTTATCATATTATTATCATCATTAATCGTTAAATCATATAAGATCCATTTAAATATCCAAGTACATGCATAACCTATACCCCAAAGAATAGTCGTTTTAACAAGTGATCTAACACATTCTTTCCAATCTTTACCATCTTCAATTAACTTTAGCATATATAAACATGAAATCATCCCTAAAGAGATTAATGGAACAGTTAAATAATCAACATAATTAGTAACACATCCAACAATAAAGAAATATATTCCAAAGTTCTTAATCTTATCTATCCGTTTTATAAAGATAATTGATGAAATCATGGTAACTAAAAATATTGGGGAACTCTCAAGTGAATATGAAGCAGAAAAATAACCTGAACATATTAATGATAAACCAAAGATAATAGCAACACTTTTGCCAAATCTTTTCCAAACTAAATATAGAAAAGCAACTAATAAAAGAGTATATGTTACTAATTGAAATGTTCTTATTTCAGAAATATTAAATATCGTAAGTAATGGACGATATAAAACTAAATAACCATGCCAATATCTTCCATAATTAACAGCTAAATGAATACGACTATTAATAAAATCTCCTAATTCACCAATTGAATCATAGCCATATTCATATATTTCCGTATTTGATGCATAGTCATAGTTAACTGATATTCCTTCACCAGTAGCTTCTGGTAATACCATTGTTGTAAGTCCTTCTTTATAATTTTTTCGAGCTTTCATATATGACTTATATGGAGACTTACTTTCAACTGAATATGATTCATTAATTATAACTGCATCTGTACAATTATTATTAAATAAATCAAAGACATCAGATAATTTATAAAACATTCCTTCTTTAGCTAAAGTTTCATATGATTCTTTAACATTTTCTTCGACACTAGAAGAGTTAAAACTACATACTAAATATAAACAAATATTAAATATCGACATTAAAATCACAAATGTAAGTACATACTTTAAAACATTTTTTATTTTTTCTTTCATTCTATCACCAACTATTTTCATTATACATATTTTTAATTATTTAATAAAGCATTTTACAATATTTAATAAAAAAAGTCTTCTTGCGAAAACTTTATATTATTTTATTATCAACTAATTCTTTTAATGATTTAAAAGATAAAATATCAATATCAATTGGAATATCACTATATAAAGAATTATCTCGTCTAATTCTGATAATCATTTTAGGCTTTTTACTTGCAATACTTAATATTTCTTTAGGATTATCATCAATAAAGATACTATTTCTATAACCAATATTTAAATTTCCCTTATGTTTTAAGGTAACATATATTTTATTACAATAAATATCTATTCCAGTATTACGTATTTTTTCATTTTGATAAAAAAGATTTCCTTTAGTTAAAATAACTATTTCATATTTTAAACTTTTTAAATATTTAAGAAAAAGGATAGTATCATCAAATAAATAATCTTTACTTCTTTTAAGTAACTTTGAAATATCATCATATAACTTATCATCAAAGGTCATTTTTTCTTTGACTAAATCTAATATGTTATATGGATTAAAGCCTTTATCATAACATTGATTTTGACAATCTTTAAAGACTTCATCTGGAATATTATATTGATTAATTAGGGCGTGTAAATCCCTAAGAAATTTATCACTATCAAATAAAGTTCGATCAAAATCAACATATACTTTCATTACAACCTCTCAACTTTTATATCTTTATAATTATCATGAACTATTCCTTTAACGACTGTCCCAGGATAAATTATTGAATTAGGATATACGACTGTTCCAGGACAAAGAATAGCATTACAACCTATTTGACTATTATCTCCAATAAAAGCTCCTATTTTTCTTAAATTAGTTTCTTCATGATTAATACGAATATTCTTTTTATCTAATCTTAAGTTGGATAAAATTACTCCTGCTCCTAAATGAGCTTTAAAACCAAGAATAGAGTCTCCAACATAGTTAAAATGTGGTACTTCACAAGCACCTATTAAAATACTATTTTTAATTTCACAAGAGTTTCCTACAACTGAATTAGGGCCAATAACAACATTTTCTCGAATATAAGCATTATGACGTAGTTCGACATTTTCCATAATAATAGCTGGTCCAATTATTTCAACACCATTACCCATTTTAACACTTTTATGAATCCAAATATTATCACTTTTCTTTTCATATTCATCACTAGATAATCTTTTACCAAATTCTAGGATATAATCATCTATTACTGGTAATATTTCTTGTGGATACATACATTTACTAAATAACTCACTTAATAAACTACCATCTAGATTAAATAATTCACTATTTTTTATCATTCTTACCACCATTTATATCACGTTTATAATTATGATTAAAAGTAAGTGAGAAGATAAGATAACCAAGTTTAAAATAATCATGTCTAAATACATTATCTTCAACAATAACCAAGTCATCAATAATAGCTTCTTTACATATCTTTTTTAAATTATCACGGTCTAATATAACTGGATCTTTTTGTTCTTGAGTTGCATATTTATCTGCAAGTTTTCCAGATATTTTTTCACTATTAGCAATAATATACTCTACTTTTCTCTTACCAAGATATTGATTTAAAGTTTTAATATGATCTGATACTTTATATCCTTCAGTTTCTCCTGGTTGAGTAAATAGATTACATGAATATACTATTTTAGCATGTGATTTATCAATAGCACTTCTTATTTTTTTACTTAAAAGAGTTGGAATAACACTAGTAAATAAACTACCCATACTAAGAAGAATAATATCAGCATTCAATATTTCATCAATTAATTCTTTACTAATAGTAGGTTCTTCTTCATAATAAACTCTTTTGATGTTTTTAGGACTTTTAGTAATATGATGTTCACCATGAATAATACTACCATCTTCCATTTCTCCAACTAATGTAACTTTATCTTCAGTAAATGGCATTACTTTTCCATTTAAGTTTAATACTTGACTAAGTATTCCAATACCTTGTTGTACACTACCAGTAATATTTGTCGCTGCTGCAAGTAAAATATTACCAACTGTATGCTTATTTAATGTACCTGGGGTTGAGAAACGATAGTTAAGTAATTCCCCAAAATCTCCTTCTTGTTTTGACATCGCAATTAATACTTTACGAATATCACCAACAGCTAACATATCAAGTTCATCACGTAAAATACCCGTACTACCACCATCATCACAAACTGATACAACTGCAGTAATATCTAAAGGATATTGCTTAAGACCACGAAGAAGGTAACTCATTCCAGTTCCTCCACCAAAAACTACTACTTTTTTATTCATTTTTTCCTCCTAATTTTATTAATTTACCAATTTTATTAGCTAATTCTTTATTAGCTTCTTCTAAATCCATATCACCAACTTTAAATGGTTTACCAATACGATATACTAAATTTTTACTACGAAACTTATAATCACCAGATATTCCAATCGGAACGATATATGCATCAGTCTTTTTAGCCATTGATACACAACCAAATTTAAATGGTAATAAGAAATCTTTTGTTCTATTTCTTGTTCCTTCTGGGAATATTCCTAAGGCTTTTCCATCTTGAAGTACTTTCATTGCTTCAGACTTCGCATATTCATCATGAATAGCACGATTTACAGGAATACATCCAGCCATCTTAAAAAACCAAGCCGTTCTTTTCTTTAAAAAATAATCATTCTTAGCCATATAATGAATTACTCTTTTAGTAGACATAATAGGACCACATTGATCCATTAAATGTTTATGATTAGCCGCTAAGATAATTGGTCCTTCGTTAGGAATATTTTCTTTACCAATGATTTTGGGATTATAATATGTTTTAAATACTACACCAAGGATAGCTT
>JAEEGL012556503.1_pt1 | contig 17670 bp, 4 predicted proteins | sample 9134231 | NCBI WGS metagenome assembly JAEEGL01 (sample SAMN16246548, study PRJNA631951) | gut metagenome | biome: gut microbiome; feature: rumen; material: fiber-attached | host: Bos | place: Iran: Karaj | collected 2018-10 | reverse complement strand
CGACGGGACCGTCACGTCTGAAGAGGGGGCGGCCTGGACGATTGCCGACATCTCGGGCGGCGGCGGTTTGTGTGATCCGTATTCGTCAACGGCCGCGGACGTCTTCGGTTCGGGAGCCCTGTACAGCGCGGCGCAGTCGCTCGAGAACTATTACTGGATGGCTTATTGCGAGTACAGTGGGAATGTCACGTTGGAATACACCTGCAAGGCAACGTATAAAGAGGATGGCAAGACTTATACCGATACTTGGTCTGAATACGCTTATGCGTGGGGTTTCCCCAGCGAATATCTCGATAACGACTGTTTCTTCTGCGTGGCGGTTCAGGGCGATACGAAGGGTGCTATAAACCTCGTCCAGAAGAGTCCCGCGCCGTGGGCGCAGACCATCAAGAAGGATGGTCAGACTTGGAAGGAGTGGAACTACGAAACGGACAAGAATGGCAACGAGATCACCGATCCCTCGCAGCTCTCCATCTCCTTCGCGAAGGCGACGGGCGTCTTCACCGGCAAGGCGAAGGTCTACTTCGACTATGAAGTGCCAACCTACAAGAACGGCAAGGAATATTGGACGATTCAGCACAAGGACGCAACCCTGCCGTACTCCGGCGTAATGATCTACGACGAGAACGGCGACCTCTACGGGTTGGGTTCAGCCATACATACCTTCAAGTACACGGATTATACCGAGAACAAGAAGAAGACGGTCACGGAGAAGGTGACGTTGCCGGTTTCGCTTGTGCCGCAGCAGTAACAGAGCCAGAACCGCAACTCGCGCAAGCCGCCTGCCGATTGTCGGCAGGCGGCTTTGCCATCTGGTACGGATGTCTTGTGACGGCTGTTTTTCTGTCATTTAGTTGCAATCAGCGCATATAATAGATATATGAAGAATTGGAAGATTATAGCGCCTCTTGTCGGTGCAGGGATTGTCGTCCTCGCATGTATTGTGGGCTTTAATTTGCGAAACGAGGAAAAGCCGGCGGGGAAAGGCGAAGAAATCGTGTCTAAACGGTCGCCGAAGATGACAAAAAAGAACTCGCGAAAGCGGTCCGACAAACGGCGTGCGGAAAAGGTGAACGGGCATGAGCTCGAGCGTAACAAGCCGACATTCGCCTTGGATGACGACGACGAAGCCCGACTGAATGCTGAACAGCGCAAGACCATTGAGGCGATTCGTGCGGCGCTTGACATGGAAGACCGGCCGCGCGTCATCAAGCTTGTCCAGACGATTCAGGCGTCGGACGAATGGCCGGACGGCGTCCCGAAGTCGATCAAGATGGCGGCGATCGAGGCGCTCGGATGGTTCGGGAGTTCGTGCCTTCCTGAGATCGCGGGGTTTCTGGCGGACGGCGATCCGGAGGTCGTGCAGGCTGCGATCGAGAAGTACGAGGAGGCCCTGTCCGACATCGATCTGGGAGACCGCGACCGGTCGAAGATCCTGATCCAGGCCGCCAAGGTAATCGATGATCCGGATGCCATGGACTCTATGCTATCCGCGCTGAACGACATGCGCCATTCCGTCGCGGTGGAGACTATCAAGGTCTTGATGAAAGAGGGGACTGCGGCGACGAAACAAGCCCTTCCGGAGAATGTCGAGTTCTATACGGGAGAGGAAGGCATGGACTCCGCCGAGAAACTGGACAAGTGGCTCCAGGAGAACCCGGACGACGAGGACGACGAAGAGTTCTACGGCGCTTCGAAGGACGTGTAGGACTGCCCGCTTGCAAGGCGCATCTGCATAATTCCCCATCTTGCGCAATTCCCCATCTTGCGTAATTCCTCACCTTGCGCAATTTCCCACCTGTAGCATTCCCCAGGCATTACCTGTAGCATTCCCCGGACATTCCCCCCCGGTGACCATTTCCACCGGGCTTCGAAGCTACACTTGACTTCCACGCCGCACGCGCCACATCTAGGATTTCATACGCGCCGTAATCTTATTTTCCGCTTGCCTTGCGCCCGTCCCCGTGGTATCATCCCGCCATGCAACGGAAAACAGGCATTTCAAGGCTCCAGCTCGCCCGCACGACCGCGACGGGGACGGGGCGATCGTCGGGCGGCGCGGGGGAGTGAAGGCCTGGCTGCAGGAGAACATCCCCGCTTTGTACGTGCGCTACACGACGGTGATGCGCTACAAGGCGATGGCGAAGAAGCTGCGGCAGGTGGTGGGCCTCGCCGACCCCGTGCCAGCCGAGGCCGTGCTGGCACCGCAGGCCGAGGCATTGCCGGCGGAAGAGCCGGACAGGCCTGAGGCGCACGCGGAAGCGCCGGACTTGGCGGTCGTGCGTGCGAGGGCCGTGTGGCTGGAGGTGGTGGCGGGCGTGAGGGGCAGCCCGACCGCGCTGATGGAGAGGCTGGACGCGCTGACGGACCCGGAGCGGGTGGAGGAGGCGAACATGCTCGCGGGGTGGCGGGCGAAATACGAGAATGAGATTACGGCGCGTATGAAATCGCGGTGGTGGCGGCGGATGGCGCGGAAGCGGGACGTCGGGTAGGCGGGTGAAGGCGGGCATGGGCGGACGCTGGCGGCGAATGGGGGAGGGCTGAGCCATGGTCCAGTTCATCAAATAGAAAGGACACTCTTTGATGATGGGGTCCGGTGAATTACGCAGATGCTCCCCCGCTTGCAATGCCTTTGCCCTTGTGCGCGGCATGGTGATTTTGTATAATGCCCCTGTCCTGCGGACTGGGGCTTGGATTTTGGTCGCTTCCTGCCGCCGTCCGCCGGGCAAAACAAGAAAGCGAGAACCCGGATGAACAGATTGGCGAAGTTGATGTGCGCGTTGGCGGCGATGGCCGTCGGCATGGGGGCGTATGGCAGTGCACCGATTCTCTTGAAGGCCAAGACGATTGTGCCTGATGCCGCGAGCGGACCAGGAAAGAAACGGTTAACATTGGCGGCGGGCAAGCCGGCAGAAGCTATTCCAGAACGCGGACTGTACCTCATTCAGCATGAAGAGTCTGCCAATTACATCGAATGGCGGAAACAGCTGGAGGCGACGGGGGCGATAATACGAAGCTACATGCCAGAAAACGCCTATATGATAGAAGCGGGGCCGGCGGCATATAACAAGATCATTTCGGGAATTTCTTATTCTTATTTCGCTCCGTTTGAAACGGCGTGGAAAATCCACGCTACGTCAGAGGCGGCAAATAGCCGATTGGTCACAACATCTTCTTCAAGCGTTGGTGGTCAATCTGCACGGCGTCATTACTCAATTCTGATTTTTGAAGAAACTGCGCTTGCGGATGTCGTTGCCGAGATCGAAAAGTTGACGGGGCAAGCGGTGCGGAAGTCGGAAGGCTGCATGATATGGGCGATGCTGAATGCCGAAGAAGTTAAAGCGGTGGCCGCATTGCCGGACGTGCATTCTGTCAGCTTGTATGTTGCGCCACGAACTTGCAACGATGTCGCCGTCCAGGCACCGCGCATGAATGTCGAGACGGTATGGCCGACTGGTGCAACGGGTTTGAATCTCACAGGTGCGGGGCAAGTTATCGCTGTGGCAGATACGGGCCTAGATACGGGCGACAAATCGACTGTTCATAAAGATGTTAGGGGAAGGATTCTGAGCGCGTATTCCGTTGGGCGGAAAGACTTTAACGGTAAGTGGGATGATTTTAATGGGCATGGGACACATGTTGTGGGTAGTGCTCTTGGAAATGGTTCGGAATCCAACAATAAAATAAAGGGTGTGGCTTATGAAGCGTCGTTGGTCATGCAGTCCACTGCGGTCGATCCTGCAGATCCATCTGCGGCAGTGTGGGACCCCTATAGTCAGACGTATATAAAGAAAACATTGGACACGGGTGACATGTATGTGTTGCTGAATCAGGCGTACACAAACCAAAATGGTCGGGCAGGTGCAAGAATACATTCCAATAGTTGGGGGGCGCCTTGGATGGGGGAATATAGCGAGCACGACAACCGGTTGGATAAATTCATGTTTGAACATCCTGATATACTTGTTGTTGTAGCTGCCGGTAATAATGGTATAGATGCCAATGAAGATGGCGTTGTGGATGAAGATTCTTTAAACACACCATCCTCTGCCAAGAATTGTATTACTGTCGGCGGTACAGAAAATTATCGGACGAGTGGTGGATATGCGGATTTTAATTTTAGATGGGGAAATTGGATTGATGAATTCAATGGTGTACTATTCCCTAAAGATCCAATAAAATCGGATCTTTCTACGTTGGATCCCAATGGAGGGAGTGTTCAGGGAATGATTCCATGGTCTTCGCGCGGACCATGTGATGATGGTCGGATCAAACCTGACATCGTTGCCCCTGGGCATCAGGTTTTGTCTCTATATTCGTCTAAAACAGAATTTGAAGACAATGATACGTATCGAAACTGGAAGCAGATTTTTTATTACGATGAGCATTATTGCTATATGCAAGGTACAAGTATGTCCGCTCCTCTTGTTTCTGGAACGGCCGCCTTGTGTAGGCAGTGGCTACAAGAAAAAAGGGGAATCTCTAACCCGGACGGTGCGACAATCAAGGCATTGCTTCTTGCAGGAGCGAAGAGCCTTTCTCCTGGACAGTATGGCACTAGCAAGAAGTATCGAGAGATTCCAGATGCATATCCGAACAATGTCGAGGGCTGGGGGCAGGTCAACATGGGCAACACCGTTGCCAATTCAGCGGGCGTGATTGTCAGCAATGCGATGGTTATCGCCGTTGGGGATAATGCGCATTCATATCGGGTTTATGCGAACAAGGGCCAGCAGCTGTCTATAGTCATGGCCTATACGGACGCGCCTTCCAGCGCCAATTCTGTTGGCGGACTGCAAAACGATCTGGACATGGTCGTAACAACGCCTTCAAACAACACGTTGTATCCAAATTCAAGGACAAGCCCAGACAACATTAACAATGTTGAGGGCGTTCGTCTTGCCGCCTCGGAAGTCGAGACAGGGTTTTATACGATCAAGATTTCCGCTGCGAAGATCAAAACGCCAATGGCATCTTCCTTGACGGGCGGCAAGGCGAACGCAACGCGCTACTCGCTTGTCGTCAATGGCGCCACGGAGGACAACACGCCGCCGGAACCCGTGAAGAAGCCGGATTTGGCATTTGTGACGTATGGCGATTGGCCGGCTTCGGCGTTTCTTTCAGCGTCTAATAATAGCTCGTCAAGGACGGATTCGTTTGAAGAAGGGGAGCCAATATACCTTTTCGCGTATTTCAGGAATGTCGGGACCGCGGATAGCGTCGGCTTTACGGTACGGCACAAGGTTGTCAACGCCTCGAACGATTCGGTTGTCGGTTCTGAGGACAAGGAGACGGCGGCAAGGGAAGTAGGGCAAGGCGGAGGATGGAACGGCACAGCAGTGTCGTTCCTGCAGGGACTTCCTGCCGGAACTTACAAATGGATTTGCAAATTGGACGCGGATTCGGTCGTTGGCGAATCAAGCGAGGACAACAACGAGGCGATGGTTCCGTTCACGGTCACGAAGAAAGCGGTGCCGATTCCTTGTGCGCCGGGATCGTTGACGGTTTCGACAAGCGGAAACAATCTGATGGTTGCGTGGAACGCGGTCTCTGGCGCGGTGTCATACAAGGTCTATCGAGCGGAAACATCCTCAAAGCCGGATCTTGCACATACGACGGTTTCCGGATCGGCATCATACATCGATCAGGGAGCTGAAGTCGGAAAGACGTACTACTATTGGGTGTCAGCCGTCAATTCTGAAGGCAAGGAGGGAACGGCGTCTGGGCCGAAGTCAGGTAAGGTCGGCGTGGAACTTTCGTTCACCGACCCGTCCACACGCACTTTCGACTACAACGGCGGACAGGGGAACGCAGTCGTTTCCGCGAATGCGTCTTGGAGTGCGTCGGTTGACAAGTCGTGGGTACATTTTACCAGCGCGACGTCCGGTGGCGCGGGCAAGACGACGCTTGCGTTCTCGGTCGATGCCTTGAATGAGCAAGGCGACAGGACGGCTACGATAACCGTTGCTGCGACAGACGGATCAACCCAGAAGAAGCTTTCGATTTCACAAACGGGCAAGCCAGTCAATCCTGCGCTCGCCGCTGCGCTCGACAGCAATCTTGCATTCATGACTGGCGGCGCTTCCGATTGGGTGGAGGAAACGACGGAAGATAAATTCTCCACCGCCGGGTCTTATGTGCGGAGCGGAACGCTCTCCAAGGGACAGTCGGGGTGGATTGAGACCACCGTGACCGGAAGTGGCACGTTGCAATTCCGCTATTCGCTTTCTGCAATGTATGGCGGGACATTCGTGTTGATTGTCGATGGATCGGAAGTTGCGACACTGACGACAGCCGCCGGCGCTTGGAAGTATTGTTCGCATACCATAGCTTCCACTGGGTCTCATAAAATCCGATGGGAATACCGTCAGAATTTCGGCTCGTCGTATGCGATGCTAGACGATGTCAGCTTTGGGTCTGGCAACAGACCACGGCTCCCCGACATGTATTCCGTAACGTCGGCAGATGCAACTGGCGTGTCAATTTTCTGGCAAGTCTCGTTCACGAGCGTTACGGAATGCAAGATATACCGCGCCACTTCGCTTTCGGCAATGACTCCTGAATTGATCAAGACCGTTACGCCATCGGGTGACAGCTATTTTGACGAAAAAGACACGACAGGTGCCATTGGCGTGACCTACTATTATTGGGTGGAGGCGATCAATTCGTATGGCAGCACCATTTGCGAAGGAAAGCCGGGGCAGAAAGAAAGCGGGATAGTCGTTTTTGATGCGAACGAAATCTACTTTCCGCCAATCATCGATCTTAGTGGTTATGGCGCGACAAACATAAAGTATACGGCAAATATGGATTTTTATGCGAGATCGAATGTTGATTGGATTACTATTCAGCGCGGGCAATTTTTTGCTTCCTCTAAAAGCATGAACTTACAGATTTCGGCAAATGTCGAGCCGAAGCAACGATATGGAATTATAACTCTGTCATCTGATCCTGCGGGTGAGGATGTTGTAGGAATGCTGACGATCGTCCAAGAAGGAATGGAGCGCAACCCCTCTCCTCTGACATGGTATGTTGATGCTACTAATGGGGATGACGCGAATGAAGGCTCTACTTGGGAGACAGCGAAGAAAAGCATTCAGGCGGCAGTTGATTCGGCCTTGTCCGGCGATGAGATTGTTGTAGGCGACGGGACGTATCAAGGTTTTATGGTTAATAAGTTGGACTTGCGGATTCGCAGTCTCAATGGTGCATATAGAACCATCGTAGATGGCGCAGGGCTTAAGGATGTGGTCGTTGATGTCTATGACACGTCAAGTGTATTTACAGGTTTTATGGTTCAGAATAACCGATATAATTTTAGTGCTGGTGGATGTGTCAGAAGGGGAAGTTGGCATCGATCGATAATTCGGAATGGTTCTGCGCGTAGAGGCGGCGGTGCCTTTGCCGCAAAATTGTATAATTGTCTTGTGTCTGAAAATGTGGCGGACGATGGTGCTGGAGGCACAACGGGATGTGACTTGTACAATTGCATTGTGACCAGAAATGGGTCTTCAACTGGAATAGGCGGCGTGGCTATCGGAAGTGAAGGGGTTGCCTACAATTGTATTATTTGGGGCAACACCAACAAGTTGGGTGAAGTGTCAAATTGGAGCGGGAGTAAATATGATTATTGCTGCACCTATCCACGGCCTGAAACTGGCGTGGGGAACATCAGCGACGATCCCCTGCTGACGGTTGCTGACGGCGTTTGTTCGCTTGATGCGGCATCGCCGTGCCTGAATGCCGGAAACAACGACTATGCGGTCGGCGAGTTTGATCTCGTCGGCAATCCTCGCATTGGTAACGGCGTGGTGGATATCGGCGCCGTGGAGGACATAACGGTTGCGCCTGATTCTCCGTCCGCATCGGTTCAAACGGCGCAGATGGGGTCAATCAAGATTGACATCCAGCCGACGAGCCATGCCGTGGAATATGTGGTTTATCGTTCGACAGCTTCCTCTCCGTGTCCGGAGCAGTCGCACGCAATGGTCAAGGCTACGCCTCATGCTGTAACTGTGTACACAGACACAGACGACGTGTTGCCGGGCGTTGAATACTGGTATTGGGTCGTTGCCACGAATGAAGCGGGACCAAGCGTAGCTTCTTCCGCCGGGAAGGGTTATCAGATCCCGAGTTTGAGGTTGAATCCGGATACGTTCTCGCAGTTTGCCGCCGATGGAGGCTATGCGGAAGTTGGCGTTACGGCGGATTCCAACTGGACGGCGATTTCCAGCAAGGATTGGGTGTTGGTAACACCGAGTGCGGGGAACGGCAACGGGGTGCTCGCCGTTACGGTGGCTTCCAACACGAAGACGGAGCAACGTGATGCCGTGCTGTCCGTTGTCGCCGGATTCGGTACGGCGCATCCTGTGACGAACACGATTTCCGTCACGCAGGCCGCTGCGCCGCCGCCGGTCTATCATGCCGTGTTCGATATGAACGGGGGACAGGGGAACATGGCCGCGCTTGATTTCCCGGAAGGCTCTGAACAGGCGTTGTCTCCATGCGGCTTCACGCGTACGGGATATGCGTTCGCAGGATGGTCGCTTGAACCTGATGGCGAGGCGTTCTACACCGATGGTCAGGTCGTGACGCTCCAGAAGGACACGACGCTCTATGCCGTTTGGACGCCCAACACCTATACGGTGGTGTTCTATTCCAACGATGGTACGCGCAAGTCCGTCAGCCAGGAATTTGTCTATGACGTCGCACAGGCCTTGACAGGCAATTCGTTCGCCGTTGTCGGCGGCGAATTCAGCGGTTGGGCGACGGACGCGAATGGTTCGGTCGTTTACGAGGACGGGCAGTCCGTCTTGAACCTGACGGCGGAGCCGGAGGGCACCGTGTCGCTGTATGCTGTGTGGCGAGCGCTGCCGGTTGCAGCGCCGACATTGGATGCTCTGACCGCTTCGGAATCTGTCGTCAGTATTTCGATCACGCCGTCAGAGAACGCAAAGGCTTATCGAATTTACCGGGCGACGGGCAACAACTTGCAGAATGCGGTGATGCAAGACGAGATTCCGGCAGACGGTTCGTCGCCTCAGACGTTGCAGGACATGTCGGCGGAGCCCGGCGTTGAGTATCACTATTGGGTCTCTGCGGTGGGCATCGGCAACAACGAAAGCGACAAGACATACTGCGGCTTGGCTTACCGTCAAGTTGGCCTTTCGACGTCGGCGGCAGACGATACGATTACGCTTGTGACCATCGGCGAAGAGAAGTCCGTTCCCGTGTGGGCGAATGCCGGCTGGAAGATTGAATCCAAGGACGGTGAATGGTTCGAGGCGGAGAAAGCCGTTGAGCGAAATGACGATCGCGAGCAGGAAGTGTTGAAGATCAAGGCCAAGTCAGCGTCCGCGATTAGGATGGGTAGCGTGGTTTTGGTGGCAGGGTATGAAACGGCGCATCCAGCCAGAAAAACAATTACGGTCTCCCAGCCGACGGGGCTGGTTCCGAAATACGGGCCGTGGGGAGACGAGCCCTTGGTTATTAGGGACAACGTTTCGCCGGTGCTGTATGGTAATGTTGTCGTAACCTTTGACGGCGAGGCGATGCTCGAAGGTGACGTGGTTGCGTTGTATGATCAGAGCGACAGGTTGCGCGCTGTCGGCAAGGTCGTCTTGTACAATGGTGGCCTAACGCTGTCCGTCTCCATGAATGTCAGCGCGGGGACGAAACTGCGAATCGTGGCCTGGCGTCACGGTACGGACTATGATGACTTGCTGAATGTGCCGAAAACGTTGGTTGTTCCTGAGGACGTTTCATTCGTCGAAGAAACGCAACATTGGAATGCTACGCACTGCCAGTCACTTGAACTTCTGCTTAAAACTCCGGGGTGGAATCAGATTTCATTTAATGTTCTGCCAGATGATGCTTCGCCCGAGAGCGTGTTTGGTGAAGTTGCCGACAAGATTTCCTCGGTCATTGACGGCAACAGAAATTACCTCAATTGGCGTCCAGGCAAAGGTGGGACTTTGGAAGAGATTGTTGTGGGTGCGGGGTATTGGGTGTTTGCCAAAGAAGCACCTGTCGGTTGGACAGTGACTGGAATGGGGGATCCTTCGGTAGAAATCAAGTTGACGGCAGGATGGAACATGATCGGGTATCCGCTGTCCGAGGAACGTCCGATCGCAGAGGCTTTGAGGACGGCGATTGAGGGCAATCTAATCAAGACAATTGTCGGCGACGGAAACTGGCCCAAGGGGACGTTGACAACCTTGTCGCCGGGCAATGGCTATTGGTTCTATGTGCCGCAGGCCTGTACGATCACTTTTGACGACAATTGATTTCCACAGAAAGGTAAGAAGATGATGAAAAAACTAATCAGCATGTTCTTGGCTGGGGTTCTCGTCGCAGTTGGCGTGGCTGAGGCCAGTGATTTCGGTCCGTTTGGCACAGAGACCGTAAAGGACAATGTGTCTCCCACGATGTTGGAGGACATAGATCTGACGATACATGGCAAGCCGATGGCCGTGGGCGATTGCGTCGCTCTTTATCGGACGAACGATTTGGCACTTTGCGGGCTTGGTAAAGTCACGAGTTACAACGGCACGTCCAATCTGACGATTTCCGTTAATCTTAAAACGGGAACGACTGTCCATTTTAAGGTATGGCAGGCGGCAACGGACATGGTTTACGATTGTGATACAGACTGTGATTATACGATACCAGAAACGGACAATGGCTATGTTTCTGGGTTGGTATTGACTGTGACGCCAAAGGTTTTCACCGTCACATTCGCCAAGAACGGCGGCACGGGAACGATGGAGGATCAGAAGTTTACGGAAGGCGTGGAACAGGCTCTGACGGAAAATGCATTCAGGAAATCTGGCTATCTGTTCGCCGGCTGGAAGGACCAGAACGGCAAGGCATACGAGGACGGCGAGGCGATCGTCGCCACGTCCGATTTGACGCTCGCGGCGCAGTGGGTGGCGATCGTCGTCTCGTGCGCCCCGGATAACGCGGCGTATGCGTGGCGCGCGACAGGCGACGGCCTGCTTGCCGGTTCTTTCAATCTCACGTGCAATACGGACTGGACGGCAACCGTGTCGGATCCATCGTGGATCGTGCTCTCCGGAACGGAGGGGAGCGGCGACGGCAGGATCGAATACAGCCTCACGAAGAACAACGACACGAAGGGTCGCAACGGCACGATCACCGTCACGTCGAAGGTCGATGGCACGAAGAAGGCCGTGTTCTCCATCAAGCAGGGCGGGCGGCCGAAGGAGCCGACGCAGAACATTACGAGCGATGGCGTCCTCGTGGGCGTCGACATGGAAGGGTATGACACCTGCACCATCTCGAACACGGTTGTCGCCATCGGCGCAAACGCCTTTGCGTGCATCGACGAGGCGTATTCCATCAGGGTCCCCGCGTCTGTGACGGAGATCAGGGACAGCGCGTTCGCGGGATGCGCGAACTTGACGAACGTCGTGTTCGACGGCAATGCACCGACGCCTGGAAATGATGTCTTCAAGGATACCCCAGACGGACTGGTCGTGACCGTCCGCAACGACAAGACCGGTTGGCCGGAAGAAGGCGAGTCGTGGCCGAATGGCGATGCCTACGCACGCACGGTCGTCGTGCTCAGGAACTACATTGTGTCCTTCGATTGGAACGGCTGGGAGGACGGTCCCGCGATCGAGGACATCGTCGTGGAGCCGGGGGATTCGTGCGATTTGCCTTATTTAGACCTGTGGCTTAGCGAGGGGGGTGACAAGGAAGGCGTTCGACTTGGCTATGAGTTCTGCGGGTGGAACGAAAGCGGCTTGGCAAATGAAGATCGCGCACCCTGGCACGGTTTCGTCCCCTCGGGGAGCGTCACGCTCAAGGCCATGTGGGAGGGAAATTCGTACACGTTCAAGTTCAATGCCAACGGTGGCAAACCGGCCAGCCAGAATGTCGACCAGGCGTATGGCGAACCATGGGATGACGTGGACGAGCCAACGCTTGCCAATGCCGTGTTCGACGGGTGGTGGACGGCAAAGACGGGTGGCGAGCGGGTCGACCTGGGCGGTCTCTGCTCGATCGCCGGCAATAAGAAGGCGGCGACGACGCTCTACGCGCATTGGCGCAAGATGTACAAGGCGGCGGTGAAGGACGGCATGGTGAGCGACGGCGTGGGCGAGCCTGCGGCCAGCATCACGGTGCTGAGCGGCACGCCCCTTTCCCTTGAGGCCGCGGACAAGAGCGACAAGAACATGGTGTTCTCGAAGTGGACGGTCTCGCCGGCGGCAGACCTTGGCGAAAACTACAACCCGCGTGCTCCGTACACATCGTTCACGATGCCGGACGCCGCCGTCACGTTCACGGCCAACTACGTGGCCGCGCCTGGATACGTGGAGGTGACAGCATACGAGATGAACGGTACCCTAAACGAGGACGGCGAACCGCAGGGCATCGAGTGGTCGGACGACGGCAAGGTGTGGACGCCCGTCGGTGGCGGCAGTGCCTATCCCGTGAAGACCGGCAAGGTGGCGCTCCAGTTCCGTTCGACGGATCCGCGCTGGACGGTCCCGGCCAAGGCGACGTACCAGATCGTCGAGGACGAGACGTCCCCGATCAAGGTCGTCGCCACGCGCGTGACCATTGTCGAAGTGGCTGCGGAATGCGAGCAGTTCGGTGCGTCCGGCACGGTGTCGATGAGCCCGAAGAACGGGCAGGTGCTGCCCGGCAAGCCCGTCACGCTCACTGCCAAGCCAGGCAAGGACACGGTGTTCGCGTACTGGCTGTCGGACGGCGAGAAGGTGGGCTACACGGCGACGTTCAAGTACGCGCCGGATGCCGATTGCACGGTCACGGCGGTGTTTCGCCTGAAGTCGGCGGTGGAGGATCCGGTTCTCGATCAGGATGACGTCGTGCCGTCCGCCAATGCGATGGTGGGCGTGGCGTTCGAGGCGCAGGTGCCGTTGGCGGATGCCGCCTATCCGGCGAAGTTCTCGGCGAAGGGGCTGCCGGCCGGCCTCAAGATCGACGCGGCGAGCGGCGTCATCAGCGGCGTGCCGACGAAGGTGGGGGACTACACGGCGACGATCTCTGTTGCAGGGGGCGTGAACACCAAGGCGAAATCTTCAATCACGCTCCCGATCTCGATCAAGCCGCTGCCGGCATGGGCGCAGGGGACGTTCACGGGCTACGTGCTGAGCGTTTTCGAGGAAGATGAGGAGGACATGGGGTACACGGTCTACGGTTCCGTCTCAATGACCGTCTCGGCGGCCGGAAAGATCACGGGCAAGATGTTGCTCAACGGCACCAGCTACTCGTTCAGCGCGGCAAGCTATGGCGTGACGAGCGTGACGGACGAGGAGGTGGAGGAGGCAATGTCCTTTGCCGTCCTCGCGGACGCCAAGGCGGGCAAGGTGGTGTTCCCCGTGAGCCTTGAAGTCTCGAAAGCCGAAGCCCCCGAGGGTGAGGGCGAGGATATGCTGAACGGAAGCGCGTACGGCGAATTTGACGCCTTGGACGAAGGTGGCGCATTCGTGTATCTCTTCCGTACCATCTGGAAGGACAAGGCGACGGCCGCCGCCGCGAAGTCCGTGCTTGCAGAATACATGGGAGTCTATACCGTTTCGCTCGCGGCGGACGAGGACGGAGAATACGGCAGCGGCTATCTTTCGCTGACGGTCGGCAAGGACGGCAACGTGAAGGCGACGGGCAAGCTGGCGGACGGCACGAGCGTCTCGATGACGTCGCCGCTCATGTACGATGCGGGGTGCGGATACTTCGCCTACTTCCATGCGGCGCCGTCCGCGTACAAGGGCGGTGCGTTCGCGCTGACGGTTTCCTTTGAATTCGACGAAGACCTGAAGGTGCTTGGCAATGCGCCGGGGATTGCGCAATGGACGAGCCGCAATCCTCAGGCGACAGGCGATTACGGCGAGGGCTTCGACTATTTGCTCGAATTTACCGGCGCATATTACAACAAGTTGGAGACCCTGAATGAGTATTACAAATCCCTGCAGTTCGAGACGGCAGATCCGCTCTTGCGGTACACCTACAAAGAAACCTACGAGGACGAAGATACCGGCAAGAAGGTGACAGAGACCGATCTGCTGGACGCCAATGCAGCGGGGGTCGCTGGAGAACTGACCGTGACGGTGAACGAGAAGGGGACGGCGTTCGTCGTGCCGAAGGCGACGAAGCCCGTCAAGGACAGCGAATCGGGCGAATGGCAGTACGACGGCGCGAACGACGGCGCCCTGTCGCTCTCGTTCACGCAGGCGACGGGCATCTTCAAGGGCTCGTACACGTTCTGGTACGACTACGTGTCGGCGTATGACGCGACGACGGACAAGGAAACCTTGACGCACACGTCGAAGAAGGTGTCCTTCGAGGGCATCCTCGTTCAGGGGGCGGATTCCATGGACGGCTTCTACCTTTGGGACGTGACAGGCGCCTACGACGACCCGAAGACGGACAAGCCGAAGACCTACAAGTACAAGGAGTCCCACCCGGTGTCGCTCGTTGCGGAGTGATTTTGCTGAGAGGATACCATGAACGGCAGAAGTTCATCTCGGCTTTTCAGAACTTTGGCGGTCATGCTGGTCGTGACGGTCTTAGTTGGTCGTCCCGTGCTGGCCGGGCTTGTCCGCGAGGCTCGGATCCCTGCCGAAGGGGTTCTTGCGCATCCCGTCGTGGGCACGACGTTCTCGGTGCCGTCCTTTGACGGCGGAACCGTCTCCATCGAGGTCGCCTCGCGGAATATCTCGACCACAGGGGTCGTGACATACGGCGGGCGGACGCCGGGTTCGTGGCTGAACAACGCGACCGTCGTGATGGTCAAGGGCGGCGTGGTCGCCACCGTCACGGACGCGGCGACGGGGCACGTGTTCACTTTTCGCCATGAAAAGGGCGGCTGGACCGTCCGCGAGACGGAGCCTTCCGGCAAGGGGCGTTGCGGGACGGTCAAGAGCCTGCTGCCCGAGCCGGCGCCGTCGGACGGAAGCACCGTGCGCCTGATGGCCGGTACGGTCCTGACGGGCAATCCGCTGGTGGACGGCGCGAAGATCATGAAGCATGGCGAAACGGTGACGAACGTCATCGACGTGCTGGTCGGCGTGGACCGTTCCGCCGGCGACTGGATCCGCGAGCAATCGCAGTTTGCCGGGATGGAGGACGCCGTCAACCTATTTGCCGCCGACGCGATCGCGCGCTGCAACGGCATGTATGCGAACACGGACCTCGACAAGCTGTTCACGTTCAATCTCGTGGGGGTGATCGAGATCGGCGTCGATTGCTCGCAGTTCCGCGACTGGTGGGGGGACGTCGACATCGAGCAGATACTTGACGACATGGCGCGCGGGTGGGCGACCGGCGCGTATGCGGCCGCTTACAAGAAGGTCCGCGAGAAGCGCGAGGCCGTCTGCGCCGACATCGTGTCTTTTCTCGTCTCTTGCGGGGAAGAGGAGTTGGAGGGGACGGTCGGCATCAGTTTCTCGCTTGAAGACCGGACGATCAAGTACGAGGAGACCTCCGACGTCGCCTACAACGTCTGCATCGTCGAGGCGGTGGCGACCGACTCCACCATGGCGCATGAGATCGGGCATATCATGGGCGCGGGGCACGCGGACATGAAATACAAGGACATCAGCGGACCCCAGCTGTACGGCTATTCCTCCGGCTACTACTTCACCGTGACGAATGCGGACATTTCCATTCACGGCGCGACCGTGATGGCCTACGGGACCGACGGGTTCGAATCCGATTATGCGTGGCAGGAAAGGTGGGGGCCTCCGCCGGAAAACGTCGATCCCGCTTCCACCGAGGCGTGGCTCTGGAATAACGGGTGGTATACGGAGACGGAGTTCTTCTCCTCGCCGAACCACACGTACAAGTACACGCGTGCCGACGGCTTGGTGGTCGACTCCGGCGTCCCGCTCGGCGACGCGACGCACGACAACACGCGCCTCCTTTCGCTTACGTATCCCCTCGCGGCGAACTACCGCGCTCGGAAATGCAGCCTCGCCGTCGTCGCTCCCGCCGGAGGGGAGAAGTCCCTTCTCGGCTCCGGCATGTACGCCTTCGGCGCGACGGCGACGCTCGCAGCCACGCCCGACGCCGACCATGTGTTTGCCGGCTGGTATCGCGCATACGACGAGGCGACGGGCACGTTCTCCGAGCCTGTTGTCTCTTCCGACGGGACAGACTATCGCAGCCCGACTGTCAAGCTTGCGCTTTCGTCCGTGCAGACAACGGATACAAGCGGCGGGCAACTTGTCTTCTACGCCCGCTTCGTGGATCGCGCGAGTGACTTGTCTTGTCTCTCTGTCGAGCTGGGACAAGACTATCAGACCGGGAGAGACGGATCGTTCTCGCTGGACCTCGGCGCGTGCGTGAACTCGCTGTCGCTCCCGAGCCTTGCCGTCTCCGGACTGCCGGTCGGCGTCCAGTACGACGCGAAGACGCTCTCCATCGGCGGCACGGCGACGAAGCCAGGCGTCTATACGGTGAAGGTGACGGTGACGAACGCCTCCACGGGAAAGAACGGTATTGTCCGGGTGTTCACGCTTGCCGTGCCGAACCTTGTGTCCGAGATGTTGTCCTTGGCGGGACTGCATTCGGCGGAGAACTATGTCCTGCAGGGAGGCGTGCCCCCCGATCTCTCGCAGCTGATCGAGACGGTGACGGGCAATGGCTGGAAGCTTGACATCTCCGGCCTGCCTGCCGGACTCAAGTACGACGCGAAGAAGGGTGAGATCGCCGGCGTCGGCACGAAGGAAGGGTTCTCGACGGTCTACTTCACGGCGACGCGCGGCAGCGGAACGGATGCGCAGAAGGAGGTTGCGACCGCGACGTTCGAGGTGAAGTTCCCGACGCTGGCGATCAAGACGGAGGCATGGGAGGACGCGACCGCGACCGGCTCGGCGACCGGCGGCGGGAAATATCCGTCCGGCAAGAAGGTGACCTTGAAGGCGACTCCTAGCAAAGCCAGCGTGTTCATGGGTTGGTTCCAGGGCGGAGAACTGGTTTCGCAGAATGCGTCGTATGCATACGTGACGACAGGCGAAGACGTGACGTTCACGGCGAAGTTCGTTACGAAGGAGGAGGACGAGAGGAATATCAAGCTCGCGTTCAACGGCGCGGACATGTCCGGTGCATCGGCGGCAACGCCGATGTCCACCAACATCACGTGCGGGGTGGCGCTGGCATGGCCGGTGGCGGTGAGCGCGCTCTCCGAGCCGAAGGTGAAGGTGGCGGGCCTGCCGGCGGGACTCAAGTTCACGGACAAGCCAATCCTCAAGAAGGGGTCGAAGACCGAGGTGGAGGTGCCGGCGAACACGATCTACGGCGCGCCGAGCGCGGCGTCGAAGGTGGACAAGAACAAGGGCGTCGTCCCCTCCGAGGTGAAGGTCACGGTGACGACGGCGGGCAAATCGAGCGTCACGTACATCATGAAGCTCACGGTCGACCCGCTCCCCGCCTGGACCGTGGGCAATTTCGGGGGAGTGGTCGGCAACGGCTCGGCGACGATGAGCGTCGCCGCGAGCGGCAAGGTCAGCGGCAAGGTCTCTCTCGATGGCGTCAGCTGGACCTTCAAGGCTGATTCGCTGGCGAACATGGACTGTCGCTTCACGGGCACCGCGACGACGACGGCGGCGGCTTTCTCGACGAACTTCTCCGTCGTCGCCACGGCAACGGCGGGCAAGGAATCGCGCATCGTCGATCTCGTCG
>JAEEGL012361867.1_pt1 | contig 17670 bp, 12 predicted proteins | sample 9134231 | NCBI WGS metagenome assembly JAEEGL01 (sample SAMN16246548, study PRJNA631951) | gut metagenome | biome: gut microbiome; feature: rumen; material: fiber-attached | host: Bos | place: Iran: Karaj | collected 2018-10 | reverse complement strand
CAGAAACTGCTCGACTATGTGGAGAAGAAAGTCGGAAAGATCGAGAAGTTCTTCGACAACCTCGGCGACATTGATGTCACCCTCTCCCTCTCCCCGGAACCCGACAACAAGAACGTCCGGCTCCAGACCCGTTTCCCCGGTGAAGACCTCGTGATCGAGCGCCACGCCAGGACCTTCGAAGAAGCCGTCACCGAGGCGGTGGATGCCATGAAGGAAAAGATCGTACGCGCCAAGGAAAAGAGATTCGACAAATAAAAACGTCAAAATCAGCGGGGCGGCCTTTCGGGGCCGCCTTTTTTTTGTATATTTGTAAGACGTATTCTTTAGTCGCAGGGGAAGTGGCAGGCAAATCCTATATCGAAACGGACCGTCAGGTCCGGACCCTCATCGAGGAGGCGAAAGCCGGCTCGTTCAAGCCGGTGTATCTCCTGATGGGGGAGGAGCCCTACTATCCCGAGCTGCTGTGCAGGGTCATCATCGACCACTGCCTGCAGGACTGGGAGAAGGATTTCAACGAGATCATCTGCTACGGGGCCGATGTGGATGCGGACGCGGTCATCACCGCCGCGCGCCGTTTCCCGATGATGGCCGAGCGCCAGCTTGTGGTGGTAAAGGAGGCCCAGGCGATGAAAACGCTGGAGGAACTGGCCCTCTACTGCCAGAAACCGCTGGATTCCACGGTTCTGGTCATTTTGCTGCACGGGGCATCGGCCGACAAGCGCAAAGCCCTGTACAAGAGCGTTCTCAAAAACGGCGTGATCGTAGAATCCACCGCCCTCCGGGATTATGAAGCGGAGCAATGGGTGTCCACTTATTACTCCGAGCGGGGCCTGTCCATCCATCCGGAGGCCGTCCGGTTGCTGGTGGAAGCGGCGGGGACCGACCTGGGCAAGATTGCCGTGGAAACGGACAAGCTCCTGAAGAACCTGCCCGAAGGGGCGAAGGAGATCTCCGCGGCGGACATCGAGCAGAATGTGGGCATCAGCCGCCAGTTCAGCGTCTTCGAACTGACGAAGGCCCTTTCCTACAAGGATGCGTCCACGGCCGTCAGGGTCGCCGGCCATATCGGTGAAACTCCGCGTTTCTTCCTGCCGATGGCGATGAGCGCCCTCTTCCTCCATTTCAACCGGATCCTCAAGTATGCCGCCCTCATCCAGGCAGGCCAGGGGGGAGACACCGCTGCCAAGGCGAAAATCCTGGGCGTGAATCCGTATTTCTTCAAGGAGTACGACGCGGCCGTGCGAAACTATCCGCTTCCCAAATGCCTGCGGATCATTTCCCTCCTGGCCGACTACGACTACAAAGGAAAAGGTGGGGAGACGGGAGAGGCCACTCCCGGGGAACTTCTCGTCGAACTGGTGACGAAAATTTTAAATATTTGATAAAAATATATTGCAACACAATAAAATTTTCTATCTTTGCAGAAAATTAACCCAGATATGTCTATCATCGAAGTCAAACATGTGACCAAGACTTTCGGGGAAAAAGTGGCCCTGGACGATGTGTCCCTGTCCATTCCCGAAGGAAAGATCTTCGGCCTGCTCGGGCCGAACGGAGCGGGTAAATCCACGCTCATTCGCATCATCAACCGCATCACCCTGGCGACGTCGGGCGAGGTCTGGTTCCAGGGCCATCCCATCACCGCCGAGGATGTCGCCCATATCGGCTATCTGCCCGAAGAGCGTGGCCTGTACCGCAAAATGAAAGTCGGCGACCAGGCAATGTACCTGGCCCAGCTCCGGGGAATGTCCTCCCGGCAGGCGGCGTATGAACTCAAGCAGTGGTTCGTCCGCTTCGGCATCCAGGACTGGTGGAACAAGAAGGTGGAAGAACTGTCCAAGGGCATGGCCCAGAAGGTCCAGTTCATCACCACCGTGGTCCACAAGCCGTCCCTGATGATCCTGGACGAGCCGTTCTCCGGCTTCGACCCGGTCAATGCGGACCTGATCCGGAAGGAAATCCTCCGGTTGAAGGATGAGGGGGCGACCGTGATCCTGTCCACCCACAACATGGAGTCGGTGGAAGAGCTTTGCGACGAGATCGCACTGCTGGACAAGGCCCGGCTCGTCATCACCGGCGGCACGGATGACATCCGCCACCGCTTCGGCGAGGACAATGTGGAGATCGAGTATACGGAAGACTTTGTCCGGAAGACCGAGGTCCTCTCCCGTGAGAGGTCATCCGCCCGTCTGACGGAGCTCATCGAAAGCGGCATCCGCATCAATGCGTATCGGGAACTGGTCCCGAGAATGAACGACATTTTCATCAAACTCGTAACGGAAGGGGAGGACAAGAAGTATGGATTTCAAGAAATTAGGCATCATCATCGAGCGCGAATACCTGAACAAGGTCAAGAAGAAGTCATTCCTGCTCACCACTTTCGGCGTTCCCATCCTCTTTGCCGCGATGTACGCGGTGATGCTTTTCATCATGCTCCGGACGGAAGGCGATTCCAAGCGGATTGCCGTCATCGACAACTCCGGCATCGTGATGGAGAAACTGGAGAACACCAAGCAGATCACCTTCATCCAGCTTTCCGAAACGGATCCGGATGCGGTGAAGAACAACCTCTCCGAATACGATGCGGACATCCTCCTGTACATTTCCCCGCTGGACAGCGCCGCCAAGACGGTGACGGCGACCACCTATGCGGACAAGCCGATGGGCATGGAGACTGCCGAGGTCATCGAAAACCGCATCAATGACGCCGTCGAGGACTATCGCATAGCTTCGTACGGCATCGAGGGACTGGACCAGATCCTCGCCGACGTGCATTCCAACGTCCGTCTGACCTCTTACACGGTGGACGATGAAGGTAAGGAGACCATCTCCCAGAGCGAGGTGTACATGATCATCTCCATGGTCCTGGCCATGGGCCTGTACATGTTCATCGCCATCTTCAGCGGCATGGTGATGTCCTCGGTGATCGAAGAGAAATCCAGCCGCGTGGTGGAGGTCCTCGTGTCCTCCGTGAAGTCCACGGAGCTCATGTTCGGCAAGATCATCGGCGTGGCCCTCGTGGCCCTGACCCAGTTCCTGCTGTGGATCGTCCTCACCGGCCTGATCATCGGCATCCTGGGCGGCATCGTCGGCATGGACAAGGTCACGGGCACCTTGAGCAAGAGCCAGGTGGAGACGACGATGCCGGGGATGACGTCCATGAACGACGCTGCGGAGAATGCCCTCAGCCTGGAGAACCTGCAGGCCCTGACCGACACCACGGCAGTGGCGGAAGGCCCGACCGGCATGCAGGCGGTCCTGGGTACACTGGGCTCCTTGAACTTCACGCAGATCTTCGTCTGCTTCTTCCTTTTCTTCATCTTCGGCTACCTGCTGTATGCGTCGCTGTTTGCGGCCATCGGCTCGGCCGTCGAGAATGAGGCGGACACCCAGCAGCTCCAGATCCCGATAACGATTCCGCTGCTGATCGGTTTCTTCGTGGCGTTCTACGCCTTCCGGTCGCCGGAAAGCTCGCTGGTGTGGTGGTTCTCGATGATTCCGTTCACCTCTCCGATCGTGATGCTGGCCCGCATTCCGTTCGGCGTTCCGACCTGGGAACTGGTGCTTTCCATCGGACTTCTGATCCTTACCTTCTTTGTCTGTGCGTGGATTTCCGCCAAGATCTATAAGGTGGGCATTCTCATGTACGGAAAGAAATCCACCTTCAAGGACCTTTGGAAATGGATCAGGCAAAACTAGTCATACTGATTGCACTCGCCGCGGTCTCCTGCTCGCAGGGACCGCGGATGGAGTGGAAGCGGGTCCCGATGGACGGCAGCCGGACGGGTGTCGTGCCGGTGAATGCCGAAAACGTGGACTCGGCCCTGGGGACGTTCGAGGATGATTATATCGCCCCGAACGGCCGCCATTTTACGGAAGGGGCAACTCCGGAAGTGGCGATGCTCCTGATGGAGGTGCAGCCGAAGATGGCACGTCTCAAGCAGGTGGTCGGCCACAATGCCCGGATGATGTTGAATCTCCGGACGGAACCGGACCTGCCGCTGGGGAACCTGGCGGCAGATGCGCTGCGCGCCAAGGGCAGCGACTATTTCAAGGTGCCCATGGATTTCGCCATCACGAACTACGGCGGCATCCGGGTCGCGATGCCGGAAGGGGCGGTGACCCTGGACGACATCGAGTCGATGTTCCCGTTCAAGAATTATATGTGCTACGCGAAAGTGAAGGGAAGCAACCTGACCCGGCTGCTGGAGCAGCTGGCAAAGACGAAGGCCTTCCAGCCCATCAGCGGCGCACGCGTAAAGGTGAAGGACCACCAGTTGGCGGAGGCCGAGGTGGGGGGCAAGCCCATCGACCCGAAGCGGGTCTATAACGTGGCAACCATCGACTTCCTCCTTTCCGGCGGCGACCAGATTGCCATCGGTGCCCTGGCGGAGGACGTGATCCTGACCCCGGTCCTTATCCGGGACGTGGTCCTGGATTTTATCCAGCGGAAGGAAGCGGCGGGAGAAGTAATTGACTATCAGAAAGACGGACGCGTCGTCATGGAGGATTAGAAGATGGACAAGACAGCAAGAATCCTTTTCATCTGCCTTGCAGTCGCCCTGACGGCAGGCATCGGCTGGTACTGGCAGTCCGGCATGGGGAATGGAGAGCACCATCTGGTGATCCTGCATACGAACGATACGCACAGCCATTTCGAACCGGAACGTCTGGGTGAATACGCCGGGATGGGCGGCATCATCGAGCGTGCTGCCTTCGTGGACAGCGTCCGGCAGGCAGTGGGGGCGGAGAATGTGCTCCTTCTGCACGCCGGCGACTTCAGCCAGGGGACTACCTACTTCTCGGAACTCGGCGGGAAACTGGAGATCCAGGCCCTGAATGCGATGGGGTATGACGTGATTACCATCGGAAATCACGAGTTCGACAACGGCCTGGAGGACCTGGGCGCCCGGCTTTCCTCCCTGGAGATGCCTGTAGTTGTGTGCAACTATGACTTTTCGCCCTTTGAGATGGGCAAATACATCAAGCCCTATGTAATCCTCCGCAAGGCAGGCCTCAAGATCGGCGTCCTGGGAGTGCTGTGCGACCTGAAGTCGATGGTGCCCGCCGATGTCGCCGAACGTGTTCCGGAATTCCCTTTGGTGGAGACGGTCCAGAAATATGCGGACCTGCTGAAACTGGAGGAAAGATGCGACCTGGTGATCGCCCTGACGCACATCGGCTATACGGAGCACAATCCGGGCGACGTCACGGACCCGATCCTGTGTTCCAAGACCCGGAACATCGACCTTTTCGTCGGATCCCATTCCCACACTTTCCTGGATAAGATGGAATCTCATCCCAACGCAGACGGCATTCCGACGCCCGTTGTCCAGGATGGCTGGATGGGCGTTTACATGGGTCAGATCGATTACAGACTGTAAGCAACCTGCATAGTTTTTCCCCGATCGGGAGGGCGGTGATGCCTTCCCGTTTTCGTTAATTGTATTCCATCTATACATTTGTTGTTAAAAAACTTTTTATTAAATTGCAGTCAATTCCAACCTGAAAAAACTGTTATTTCCATCTAAAACCTTACTAATGAGAAAGAAACTGTTATCTTTTCTGTTCTGTGCAGGTTCCCTCCTTTTGGGTATGGCAACCGCCTTCGCACAGACACAGACGATTCATGGCCAGGTCGTCTCCGCTGATGACGGAGAGCCGGTCATTGGAGCGTATGTGTATGTGGAAGGGGTCACCAGTGTCGGAACCGTGACAGACCTGGACGGTAACTTTGTCCTGGACAAGGTGCCCCAGAATGCGAAGAATCTCGTGGTCTCCTTCATGGGCTTTGAGGAACAGAAAGTTCCTGTACGCGACAATGTCCGCATAGCCCTGAACCCGGATTCGGAAGTCTTGGAACAGGCGGTGGTGACCGGTATGACCCAGGTGGACCGCCGAATGTTCACGGGTTCCGCCGCCAAGGTGGACGCAACGGAAGCCAACATCTCCGGTATCGCGGATATCTCCCGTTCGCTGGAAGGCCGTGTGGCCGGTGTCTCCGTCCAGAATGTTTCCGGTACGTTCGGTACCGCTCCGAAGATCCGTGTCCGCGGCGCCACCTCCATCTATGGCTCCTCGAAGCCGCTCTGGGTGGTGGACGGCGTCATCATGGAAGATGTCGTGGAAGTGGACGCCGAGTCTCTATCCTCGGGTGATGCCAACACCTTGATTTCTTCTGCCATCGCGGGTCTCAATTCCGATGATATCGAGAGTTTCGACATCTTGAAGGACGGTTCCGCCACCTCCATCTACGGTGCTCGCGCGATGGCCGGCGTTATCGTCGTGACGACCAAGAAAGGTCGTTCCGGACACAGCAGCATCACGTACAACGGAGAGTACACCGTTCGCCTGAAGCCGAGTTATTCGAACTTCAACATCATGAATTCCCAGGACCAGATGTCCATGTATCAGGAACTGGAACAGAAGGGATACCTGAACTATGCCGCCACCGTGAACGATTCCGAGAGCGGTGTTTATGGAAAGATGTATCAGTTGATTTCCCAGTACGACAAGAGTTCCGGCCAGTTCGGTCTGCCCAATACGGCCGAGGCCAAGGCGGAGTACCTCCGTGCTGCGGAATACCGAAATACCGACTGGTTTGACAGACTTTTCACCTACGGCATCCAGCAGAATCATTCCCTGTCGATGTCCGGCGGTACCGACAAGGGCAACTACTACGGTTCCATGTCCATCATGGACGACCCGGGCTGGACGCTCCAGAGTTCCGTCCGCCGCTATACGGCCAACATGAATCTTTCCTACAAGATCTGGGACAATGTGACGGTGAACATGATCAGCAACGCTTCCTACCGCAAGCAGCGTGCTCCGGGAACCCTTTCTTCCAAGATAGATGCGGTCAACGGTGAAGTGAAGCGCGATTTCGACATCAACCCGTATTCCTACGCGCTCAATACTTCCCGTACCCTGGATCCGGATGAGTATTATACGCGGAACTATGCCCCCTTCAACATTTTCAACGAGCTGGATAACAACTATATCGACATCGACGTGACCAATCTGAGATTCCAGGGGGAACTCAAATGGAAGCCGTTCAGGGTGCTGGAACTGTCCGCCCTCGGCGCCGTCAAGTATTCCGGCACGTCCCGCAAGCATAACATCAAGGACGGGTCCAACCAGGCCCAGGCTTACAGGGCCGACTATACGACCACGATCCGGGATAACAACAGCTATCTGTACGCCGACCCGGAGATCCCGTTCTCCCTTCCTGAGGTCATCCTGCCGTCCGGCGGTATCTATGAGCGGACGGACAATGGCATGTTCGGCTGGGACTTCCGTACCACCGCTACCTACAACCAGACTTTCAACGGAGCCCATACCCTGAATGCCTATGGCGGTATGGAAGTGAATTCCACCGACCGTGAAAGCAACTGGTTCCGGGGTTGGGGCATGCAGTATGATTTCGGCGAGATCCCCAACTATGACTACCGCATTTTCAAGCGTGGCCAGCAGGACGGTTCCGACTATTACACGATGCGCCATACCTTTGACCGCAGAGTCGCATTCTTTGCGACCGGAACTTATTCGTACAAAGGAAAATACAGCTTGAACGGAACGGTCCGTTACGAGGGATCCAATCAGCTGGGCCGTTCCCGGAAAGCGCGTTGGCTTCCGACATGGAACGTATCAGGCAAGTGGAACATCATCGATGAACCCTGGATGCGCAGTCTGCAGCCGGGCCTTTCCCATGCGGCGATCAAGGCTTCCTATTCCCTGACCGCAGAACGGGGACCGGTGTCCAACGCGCTCTCCATCATCCGCGCCTATACTCCCTGGCGCCACACAACGACGGACAATGAGTCCCTGCTGCATATTACCAGCCTCGGCAACGTGGACCTGACCTATGAGAAGAAGCACGAACTCAACCTCGGTCTGGAGCTGGGATTCATCAACAACCGGATCAACTTCACCGGCGACTGGTATACCCGTAACAATTTCGACCTGATCGGCCCTGCCTATACCGAGGGTACAGGCGGTACGGTCACCAAGAGCGGCAACAATGCCGCGATGAAATCCAGCGGTGTCGAGTTCAGCCTGACGACGACGAACGTCCGGAGCAAGGACTTTGAATGGACGACGAATGTCATCTATTCCCATTCCAGGAATGTCGTGACTTCCCTGTTGTCCACCAAGCGTGTCATCGACCTGGTTTCCGGAACCGGCTTCGCCCTGGAAGGCTATCCGAACCATTCCATTTTCTCCATTCCGTTCCGTGGCCTGAATGAGGAAGGTCTTCCTACTTTCCTGGACCAGAACGGAGAGGTGACCACCACGGGCATTTACTTCCAGACCTCCGACCCCAGTCTGATGAGCTTCCTGGAGTTCTCCGGTACGGCGGATCCTACGGATGTCGCTTCCCTCGGCAACACTTTCCGTTGGAAGGGCTTCAAACTGAACGTGTTCATTACCGGTTCCTTCGGTAACGTCATCCGCCTGGACCCCGTGTTCCGTTCCCGTTACAGCGACCTGAAGGCTTTCCCCAAGGAGTTCAACGACCGCTGGGTCGTGCCGGGAGACGAGCAGTATACCACTGTTCCTGTCATCGCCAGCCGGATCCAGAACAAGAACGACTCCCATCTGAGCTACGCCTATAATGCGTACAACTATTCCACGGAACGGATCGCCAGGGGCGACTTCATCCGCATGAAGGAAATCTCGCTCCTGTATGACCTGCCTTCCCGTTGGGCGCAGGCCATCAGCTGCAGCAGCCTCTCGCTGAAGTTGCAGGCGACCAACCTCTTCCTCCTGTATGCCGACAGCAAACTGAACGGTCAGGATCCGGAGTTCTTCAACTCCGGCGGTGTGGCCGTGCCGATGGCCAAGCAGTTCACCCTGACCCTGAAGGTGGGACTGGGTACTACCAGGAAGAAGGCCTCGGCCGTGTCCACCTACGTGCCCGTGCCCGAGGTTCGCGAAAAGATTGTCGAGAAGATCGTTGAAAAGATCGTCGAGAAGGAAGTCGTCAAGGAGGTTGAGAAGGAAGTTCCGGTCTCGACCCTCAAGGGCATCTACTCCAACGACCTGTACTTCGTCATCGGCAAGTCCGAGCTCGGCCCGAAGGAATCCTTCAAGCTGGGACGGATCTGCCAGATCCTTGCCGACAACCCCGACGCGAAGATCCTTGTCAAGGGTTACGCGGACAGCGGTACCGGAACGACCGAGATCAATGACAGGCTGGCCCGTGAGCGTGCCCGTGCCGTTTACGACATGCTGGTCAGCGAAGGGATCGATTCCAGCCGGATCTCCATTGAATCCGTCGGTAGCGACCGGGACTACAATGCTTCGCCGGAGTCTAACCGGGTGGCCGTATGTATTGTGGAATAATCTAATTGAGCCGAATTATGAAGACAAAATACTGTTTGATGGTTTTTGCCATTCTTGCAAGCCTGGTTTCCTGCGACAAGTTCCTGGACAAGGATCCGGACAACCGGACGACGGTGGATGCGCTCACCGAGGTGGACGCCCTGCTTGGATCGGCCTATCCGGACCATTCCTGGATTGTCATGGCCGAGCTGATGTCCGACAATACGGACGACTACGGGCGTACCACTTATAACAAGAGCACCCGTTTCTATGATCAGGTCTTCGCCTGGGAAGACGTGACCGAAACCAATAATGAGAGTCCTGAGAACGTCTGGTCCTCCCTGTACGAGTGCGCTGCCCATGCCAATGAAGCATTGGCCGCTCTCGAACGGCTGGGCAGCCCGGATGATCCCCTTTACTCGGAGTCCTATGCGGAGGCTTATCTCTGCAGGGCCTTCGCGCATTTCGAGCTGGCGAACATTTTCTGCATGCCTTATACGGTACGGAATGCTTCGAAGGATCTGGGTATCCCTTACATCACGGAGCCTGAGACGGATTTCAAGCCTCATCACGAAAGGGGGACGCTGAAGGAACTGTATGAGAACATCGAGAAGGACCTGGAAAAGGGACTGGCCCTTGTCGGGGATTCCCGCTACCAGGTACCCAAGTATCACTTCAACACGCAGGCTGCCTTCGCATTTGCGACCCGTTTCTATCTTTATTACGAGAAGTATGAAAACGCGGTCAAGTATGCCGACATGGCCCTCGGCAATTCCCCTGCGGCGCTGCTGCGCGATTACGCTTACCTGCAGACGATGCCCAACAACACGGACAGCGGCAATGCGTACATTTCCTCGTCGGCAGGCTGCAACTTCCTGCTGATCTCCTGCTATTCCTACATCCGCTATTTCTACGCCAACTATTCGACGTATAACCGTTACAGCCATGGCTCCTACCTGGCGGCGACCGAAGACATCTCGGCTACCAACATCTTTGGCAGTAATTCCGTCTACAAGCACAAGGTGCACACGTATTCGGGGTCTATGGACCGGGCCATGTTCTGGCGGGTACCGTATCTGTTCGAATACACGGATCCCGTGGCGGGCACCGGCTATGCGCGGGGTATCTTCCCCATCCTCACCGCGGATGAATGCCTGTTGAACCGGGCGGAGGCGAAGGTGATGCTGGGCCGGTTCGAAGAGGCTTGCGACGACCTGAATCTCTGGATGCACAATTTCACCACCTATACCGGGGTCCTCACGCCCGAGAGCATCAATACGTTCTACAACAACGTCAAATATGCCACCTGGGATAAACCGACCGTCAAGAAGAAGATTCACCGGGACGACATCGGAAAGGACGGAGAAGTGAAAGAAACGATGCTCCAGTGTGTCCTGGGCTTCAAACGGATCGAGACCATGGGTTACGGTCTCCGCTGGATGGATCTCCGCCGCTATGGCATCAAGATCTACCGTCGTCGGATGGGCCTGGATTACAACCCGTACAAGATCACCGATGAGATGTCCGTGTATGACGCGGCGGAAGGAACGGAAGCCGATCCCCGCTGGGCCGTCCAAATCCCTTACAAGGTCCGGCAGGCCGGACTTCAGGAGAATCCAAGAAACAAATAACCTTCTTTGAATCATGAGAAGAATCCTGCATATCTTTTTGGTTTCTTTTGTCTTTGTGTCGGCCCTGACAGCCTGTCGGAAGGAGGAGGCCCTCGACCCGACCAGCGTCATCGTGGTGGACTCGAAGCAGCAGAACGATTTTGACAAATGGCTTGAAGCCTATTTTGTCAACCCCTATAACATTGAATTCAAGTATCGGTACGAAAACAACGAGACCAACTTGAACTACTACACCATTCCGGCCGATTTCTGGAGCTGTGTGCAGATGGCCCACCTGGTAAAGTATTCCTGCATCGACTCCTATGACGAGGTGGCGGGCATCGACTTTACCCGTGAGTATTTCCCCAAGCAGTTCTTCCTGATGGGGGAATGGCAGTACAAGAACAACGGCTCCTTCACCCTGGGTACCGCTGAAGGCGGAAAGAAGATCTACCTCCTGGGGTTGAATTACCTCTCCAAGTACATCGGCAATGCGGAGACCCTGAATAAGTATTACCTGAAGACCATCCACCATGAGTTCACACACATCCTGAACCAGACCAAGGATTTCCCGGTGGCGTTTACCCAGATTTCGGCCGGCTCGGATTACTCGTACGTGACGGACGACTGGACGTCCAGCACGTATGACGACCATCTGCTCCGTGGCTTCATCTCTGATTATGCCCAGAGTGAGGACCGGGAGGATTTCGCCGAAACGATGGCGCTTTACATCACCCATGACCAGGCCTGGTGGGATGCCCAGCTGGCGGAGGCCGGCTCCGCCCCTCCTGCAAAGAGCACGGACGGGAAGATCATCGGTGCGGACCGGATCAGTGCCAAGCTGGCCCTGGTGAAGAAGTATATGGAGGAATCGTTCGGGATTGACTTGGACCTCTTAAGGGATGTCGTACTCCGCCGCGAGAAGGATATCCTGGAGGGAAAGGTGGACCTGACCAGCCTTGTAATCTATTAAAACCGCAGGCTTATGAAACTGAATAGTTCATTCTTTATTTTATTAGGTGCTGCCATTCTCTTTACCGCCTGTGTCCACGATGAGGATCCGGTGTTCCTGGACTCCGCTTCCGCAAGGATGACCCAAGCGATCGAGGCGGCGCAGAAAGTCCTGGTCGCCGAGGATAACTGCTGGATGATGGAGTATTTTCCCCAGAAGGACCAGACCTACGGCGGATATGTCTTCTTCGTCAAGTTTACCGATACGGAGGTGACCGCCTGGGGCGAGGTATCCAAGAACCTGGACGAATCCTATACGTCTCTGTACAAGATGACCAATGACAGCGGTCCCGTGTTGTCCTTTGACGGTTTCAACTACGTGCTGCATTATTTCGCCACGCCTTCCGGCTCCAACATGAGCAATATCTATGGACAGTCCAACCTGTATCAGGGATATGAGGGCGATTTCGAGTTCCTGGTGCTGAAGGCTTCCGCCGAGGAGGTCCTCCTGAAGGGAAAGCGCTCCGGCTGCTTGATCCGCATGTCTCCTTTTGACGGGGATCCCGTGGAGTATCTCCAGAGAACCAAGGCGGCGATGACCGAGAATTTCAAGGCGACCGTCCAGGGTTCCGTCTTCACCATCTCCGCTTTCTCCGGCCAGATTGGCGGAACGGATTACAAGATCGAGATGGACCGGGACATGCGTCAGCTTTCCTTTACGAAGGCCGGTGAGGAAGAATCGGTGACGATTGGATACATGTACACGCCGGACGGCCTCAAGTTATACAGGCCGTTCGAGTCCGGGGATGTTTCCGTGATCTCCCTCCAGTGGGACAAGGAGAAGGAGTGCGCCCGGTTCCAGGACATTATCCTGGAAAACCGGATGCCGGACGGCTGGGTCGCTTATGACAAGTATCTGGGAACGTATGACCTCACCTATAACGACAATGAGGATTGGCTGGTGGAGCCCAAGACGGTCACGGTGACCCTCGAACAGCTGGAGGAAGGCTCGACCTACCGGATGAAGGGAATCAGTGACAAGTATGACGTGACGGTCAAGTATGACCTGGCCGGCGGTAACCTGGTCATCATGGGCCAGATTGTGGGCAAGTTCGGAGATAACGATGTCTACTTCGCCGCCATGTATGCTTCCCGTGCTGCGTCGGGAGGGGCTACCTGGACGGGATGGAGAAGTACCAGTTACGGCATCAAGACCAAGGCCGATTCCGAGAGCCTGGAGACCGACCCGGACCACTTCGTCACGAAGTTCATTCCCGGTCCGTCCGCAGCCGGCAAGGGTATCAACTCCTTCGGCTTGCTGATGCAGAAGCCCGACGGCACGTCCGGCGGCTGGATGAGGCCGTCCGGCGATGATGACCACCAGTATGACGACTGGTTCTTATTCAAGGATAACTACTACGCTCTCTTCTGGAGAGACATGGTCAAGAAATGATCTGCCTTATGAAAAGATTGATTAACCTGTTGTTCCTGGCGGCCGCCGCTGTTTCGCTGCTGGCCTGCCAAAAGGAGAATGGAACCGATACGGAAACGGCATCGCCCTCCTTCTATATCAAGAAGGCTACCCTTGCCATCATGCCGGAAGGCGGAACCTGCGGACTGGAAGTGGAGGCTGAAGAACCGGTGACGGTGACTACGGACAGGGACTGGTGCACGGCAACTGTCGACGGGAAAAACATCACCGTCACGGCTACGGCCAATACGACCATCGAGTCCCGATACAGCCGCCTGACCTTGCAGTCGGGTTCCCGGAAACTGTATGCGACCGTGCAGCAGTTCGGTGAGGTGATCGACGGCTTCGACGCACTGACGGGTGTCACCTCTCCCGTCGAAGGAAGGGAGATCGTCGTTGATGTCGTCTCCAATGTTACCGTGGTCCTGTCCGCTTCCGAACCGTGGATCCATCCGGTGTATGAGGATGGGACGGTAAAGATTACCGTAGACAAGAATGACGAGCCCCGCACCCGTGTCGGTACCGTGACCTACAAGGTCGGAAGCAAGTCCGGATCGTTCGAAGTAACGCAGTATCCGGCACTGACCAGGCCCGAGAACTGGGTTCTTTCCTTCAGTACCCCGACTTACGAGTATCCCGATTTCATCGGCGATGGCACCCTGGTCGCGGATGCCGGTGACATGTATGTCCTGTTCTTCGTCCCGGAATCCGAAGTGGAAGGGGATATCGACAACTGGATCTTCGACCATCTCGCCGTGGAAGCGCGGAATGAGATCCTCGGGAAGATGGATGCCGCCCCGGGTTCGGCCTTCAAGGATTATCTCCTTACCGGTTCCGACCCCTATCCGTTCAGGGGTTTCCAGACGGGTGACAACTATCTGGTCGCCATCGGTTTCGGCGAGAACGGTTTCGTGTCCGGCCGTTACCAGTATGCCAAGGTGACCGTTGCCGACATCCGTCCCACCTATTACAAGTGGACGGGCAAGTGGACTCTTTCGGGCAAGAACATCAAGAATGCCAAGTACGAGGAAACGTTTGAACTGTCGGTGGATGAAACCGACGTGGACGAATCCGGCAGACAGAAGGAGCAGTATCTCGTCGTGCACGGACTGTGCAGCAAGAATGCCGAAGGCGCCGGCGTTACTCCGGAGATGAACGTGGATGGAATGTATGTGCAGTTCGACAAGGAGACGGGTGCCATCACCTTCTACGGCCAGAACGGAGAAGCGACCTTCACCCACTCTTCGCGCGGTGACGGCTGCCGGCTCCAGCTGATGTCGATGTACATCAAGGCCGGTGCGACCAGCTATACGAATGTGACGGGCGGTAAATTCCTGTCGGCGAAGATGAATGAGGATGGAAACACTACGGAGTTGACCATCCTTGAAAGAAGCGCCGGATTGCTTTATAAGGCTTTCCGCATGCGTCTGCTCAATGCCGGCGGATCCGCTTACACGGTCGGCGGTGACGATGCCACCATCGCCCTTGATGAAAGCCTGACGATTACGAGGGCCCAATAGCCGTCGGAGATCCTGAAACGAGTCGAGGCCGTCCCTTCCGGGGCGGCCTCATTCGTCTTTCAGATATCCGGCTTACAGGATGTTCATCGACTGTTCCCGGATCTTTTCCAGTTCGTCCTTCATCCGGACGACGCGCTGCTGGATGCCGGCGTGGTTCGCCTTGGAGCCGGTGGTGTTGATCTCGCGGCCCATCTCCTGGATGATGAAGCCCAGCTTTTTACCGGGGTAGGGCTCGCCGTCGATGGTTTCCATGAAATACTTGCAGTGCTGGCGCAGGCGGACCTTTTCCTCGTTGATGTCGTACTTCTCCAGATAGAAGATGAGTTCCTGTTCGAACCGGGCGGGATCGGGCTTCTGGGCCAGGTCTTCGAGGTTTTTCAGGATTCTCGCCTTGACCGTCTCAATGCGCTCGCCTTCCAGGGTCTCGATCTCGTCATAGAGGTCCAGAATGGTCTGCACGCGACCGGTGACATCCTTGTACAGGACGGCCCCTTCCTGGCGGCGGAAAGCCTGGAGATGGTCCAGGGCCTCGCCGATGGCCTTCTCCACGACGGGCCATTCTTCCTCCGTGATGACATCGGCCTTCTTCGCATCCACGACGTCGGGGAGACGGAGGATGGAGGCGAGCAGTTCGCTGTTGTCTTCGTCGCCCGGGGCGGTAAAGCCCGGCAGGCTGCGGCGGAGGGACAGGATCTGCGTATAGTATGCCTTGACCGCTTCCGTGTTGAGGGGGCGGACGGCTTCGGCACCGGCGGCCTCAAAAGTCAGGAAAAGGTCAATGGTGCCGCGCTGCAGCCGCTCTGCGAGCAGTTTCCGGACCGGAATGTCCTTGTCCTTGGGAAGGAGGGAGGACTTGATGTTGATGTCCGCGCTTTTTCCGTTGAGAGTGCGGATTTCGACGGTGAGTTTTCCGCTGGCAAGCTGGGCTTCGGCCTTGCCGTAGCCGGTCATCGACTGGATCATCGGATAATGTCTAATTCCTTGAAAACTTGGGTGAGGGCGGCCACGGCGCGATCCACCTGCTCCTTGGTATGGGTGGCCATCAGGGCAAAGCGGACGAGGGTGTCCTGCGGGGCACAGGCAGGCGGGATGACGGCGTTGATGAACACGCCTTCGTCGAAGGCCCGCTTGGTGACCATGAAGGTCTTTTCCAGGTCGCGGACGTAGAGGGGGATGATGGGGCTCTCGGTGTCCCCGATTTCGAATCCGGCCTCGCGGAAGCGCGCCAGGGCGTAGTTCGTGACCTCCCACAGGGCCTGGATGCGTTCCGGCTCCTGCTGGATGATGTGCAGGGCTTCCAGGGCGCAGGCCGTGGCGGCTGGCGTGTCGGAGGCGCTGAAGATATAGGTGCGGGAAGTGTGACGCAGATAATTGATGATCACCGAGTCCGCTGCAATGAAACCGCCGATGGAGGCGAGGGACTTGGAGAAGGTGCCCATGATGAGGTCCACCTCGTCCGTGAGGCCGAAATGGTCGCAGACGCCGCGGCCCTGGTGGCCGAAAACACCCAGTCCGTGGGCTTCGTCCACCATCACGACCGTATTCGGATATTTGTGCTTGAGGCGAATGATCTCGGGCAGTTTTGCCAGGTCGCCTTCCATCGAGAAGACACCGTCCACGACGATGAGTTTGATGGCGCTTCTGGGGCAGCGGCGCAGGCAGCGCTCCAGGTCCTTCATGTCGTTATGCTTGTAATGCAGGGCTTTGGCGAAGGAAAGGCGCCGTCCGTCCACGATGGAGGCGTGGTCGCGGTCGTCGCAGATGACGAAGTCGTTGCGGCTCAGGAGTTGGGGGATGACCCCGGAATTGACCGTGAAGCCGGTGGAGAAGCACAGGGACTCGTCCTTGCCGACGAAGGCGGCAAGTTCTTTCTCGAGTTGTACGTGGATGTCCAGGGTGCCGTTGAGGAAACGGGAACCGGCACAGCCGGAACCATACTGACGGATGGCCCTGACGCCGGCCTCGATGACGCGTTCGTCGCCGGTCAGGCCCGTATAGGCGTTGGATCCGAACATGAGCACCTTGTGCCCGTCCATCTCCACTTCCGTACCTTGCTTGCTTTCTATTTCGCGGAAATACGGGTATACCCCTTTCTCCATCATCTGCTGGGGCAGGTCGTATTTCGATAATCTTTCGTGTAACAGGTCCATACAGGTTTTCTTTAGTACGCTGCGAAGTTAGTAAAAAAAATTAAATAAAAATGTGTATATTTGCCCTCTATACGGATAAACGCTATGGAAGAACGCAAACTGAATTTCCTCGAAGAGATCATTGAATCAGACCTTGCTTCCGGCAAGGTGGATTCCATCATCACCCGGTTTCCGCCGGAGCCCAACGGGTATCTGCACCTGGGGCATGCCAAGTCTATCTGCCTGAACTTCGGACTGGCGCAGAAGTACGGCGGTGTGACCAATCTCCGCTACGACGATACCAATCCGACCAAGGAAGACACTGAATATGTGGATTCCATCAAGGAGGACATCCTGTGGCTGGGATTCCAGTGGGACAAGGAACTGTACGCTTCCGACTATTTCGACCAGTTGTACCAGTGGGCCGAGGACCTGATCAACCGGGGCCTCGCCTATGTCGATGACCAGACGCAGGAGGAGATCCGCCTGAACCGCGGTACCGTGGAGAAACCCGGTACGCCCAGTCCCTGGCGCGACCGTACGCCCGAGGAGAACCTGAAACTCTTCCGGGAGATGCGGGACGGCAAGTATGCGGAAGGGGAGAAGGTCCTCCGCGCGAAGATCGACATGGCCCATCCGAACATGATGTTCCGCGATCCGCTCCT